>Ga0228636_1000072_pt1 | contig 26216 bp, 20 predicted proteins | sample 45DmetaG_FD_182709 | JGI IMG/M metagenome (GOLD analysis project Ga0228636, IMG submission 182709) | Seawater microbial communities from Monterey Bay, California, United States - 45D | ecosystem: Environmental > Aquatic > Marine > Coastal | place: USA: California | collected 2016-11-03 | reverse complement strand
AAGTTTATCAACACCATGTTTTTCAATATCTACATACTTACCTCTTACAGTATTAATAGCTAATGGAAATTTGGTAATACTTGGCACTTTAAAAAATAATGTAAAAAAAGTTGCTCCTAGCACCAAGAGTATCACTACAAAAGGTACATTGTATTCTCCAATAGGAACCGTAGTTAAAACTAAGCCTTCCCACCAAGTTGCAAATGGCATAAATGCATCATTTATCTTTTCATCTAAACCTTTTTCTTGTGCAAATGTTAAAAATGGAATTGCTAAAAACAGCAATGAAAGAAGTTTTTTCTTCATAATATATCTTTGTTAGTTTTCTAATTAGTAAGGCGCAATATCTTAAAAAATTGAAGTTTTAACAACTTTTAGGCGTTAAAAGTCAATTTTACTTTAAGCTTTCTTTAAATATTTGTAAATCTTCTTTAAATGATTTTGGATAAAACCTCAACTCATTATTGGTTTTTGACAAATCAAAACCTGTTTTTGCTGGTCTTGGAGCTTTTTGATTTAAGGTTGAAGTTTAGATTGGTTTTATCAAATTTTTATTCAAATCAAAAGTTTCTGCAATTTGTTGAGCTATTTCATAAACACTTAATAATGTATTTGATGAAATATGATAAATCCCTAAAGCTTTTTTGTCCATTGCTATTTTACAAGCCATAGCTAAGTCTTCTACATAAGTTGGCATTCTATATTGATCATCAACAATAGTAATTTCTTTATTTTTCTCTAACATTTCTCTAACCCAAAGTACAATATTACTTCTACTCATATCAAATACTTTTCCATAGACCAAAATTGTTCTTAGTATGGTAAAGTTAATTTTTGAATCTTTTAAAACTTGCTCTGATTTTAATTTAGATAATCCATAATAACTTAAAGGATTAGGTTTGTCTGTTTCTTTGTAATATCCTTTTTTACCATCAAAAATAAAATCTGTTGACAGATGGATAATGTAAGTCTTTGATTTTGATGCAAATCTTGTCATCCATTTTACAACATCTACATTTAGAATATCACAAGCTTGTTTGTTAGTTTCGCAGTCATCAACTTGAGTCATGGCTGCAGTATTAATAATATATTCTGGTTGAATCTGCTCAAGTTTTTTATCTAGTTCTTCTTTTTCAGTAATATCTATAGAAATATAATTAAAGTCTTCTCTTCCACTTCTGTTTTTTCCTCGTGAAAAACCATAAACTTGATAGCTGTCTTTATCTTTTAATAATAAGTTTAGTAGAGATTGACCTAACAATCCATTACTACCAGTAATAACAACTTTAATCATTTTAAAACAATTCTCTGAGTCTAGTAATTTGTTCAGGTCTTCCTAAAACTATTAGATGTGCTCCACTAATTAAAACTGAGTTTGCTTCAGGATTTATAATATAATCTCTATCAGGATGCCTATAACCAATAACTGTACAGCCTGTTTTTTTTCGTAAATCTAAATCTAAAATAGTTTTACCTAAATAATTTTCTGGCAATTCATCAATATCTATTTCTTCTAGGTTTGCAGTTGTATCACCTTCTATAGTAAGTCTATCTACAAATTCTATAACATCTGGAGTTGTTACTAAAGAAGCCATATGATCACCACCTAATTTATCTGGCATAATTACATTATCTGCACCTGCAATTTTTAACTTACTGTAAGAAGATTCATTAGAGGCTCTACTAATTATTTTAAAATTTCTATTGAGTTGTCTTGCTGTTAAAACAACAAATAAGTTATCTGCATCTTTAGGTAAGGCAGTAATTAAGTTTGATGCTTCTAAAATACCAGCACTCATTAAAGTTTCATCTAAAGTAGCATCCCCATTTATACATAAATATTCTTCAGACTCTAATTTTTGAACTACTTCTTTATTTCTCTCTACTATTACAAACTGCTTATTGTAATTTTTTAATTTTACAATAGCCTGTCTTCCATTTCTACCATAACCACAAACTATGGTATGACCTTTTAGTTTTGCTATTTTTTTTTCCACTCTTTTATGTTTAAAATAATCAAATAACCTACCACTAACTAAGTATTCAGAAAATGTAGACACTGCATACCCAAATAAAACAATACTAGTTAAAATTAAAAAAATTGTAAATATTTTCTCTTCTGGAGTAAAAGGTTTTACTTCACCAAATCCAACAGTTGTAACAGTAATTACAGTCATGTAAATAGCGTCTACAAAAGAATATCCAGAAATTACCATATACCCTAAAGTACCAGTAGTAAGGGTAGATATTACTAAAATAACAATTTTATTAATCTTAGAGTCTAAAAAATTCATAACTATAAATCAAAAACTGAACTTCTTTTGGTATATACTAAATCTTTTAGCTTCATTAAAAAGGCAAAAGTTAAGTAAAAACCAAAAGACAAACCTACTGTAAAAAAAGTAACATAAATAAAATAAATACGTACACTTTTAGCACGCATACCTAATCTATCTGCTAATCTTTGAAAAAAACCAAAACCATGTCTTTCAAAAAAATGTCTAGTAGTATGTATAAATTTCTTATTTATCATTCTTATTGCAATATAACACAATCTCTTTATTTGTTATTCACTTTTCAATTAAAAATGCTTAGGATTGATTAACTTTGCATTTTTGCAAAAATTACCTTTTTTGGACACTCAAGAATACATAGAAGTTTACGGAGCTAGAGCTCATAATTTAAAAAATATTGATGTTAAAATTCCACGTGAAAAACTTGTTGTAATAACAGGCTTAAGTGGTAGTGGAAAATCTTCTCTTGCTTTTGATACAATTTATGCTGAGGGGCAAAGACGCTATATAGAAACATTTTCTGCGTATGCACGTCAATTTTTAGGAGGATTAGAAAGACCTGATGTTGATAAAATTGATGGACTTTCTCCTGTAATTTCTATAGAACAAAAAACAACCAATAAAAGCCCAAGATCTACTGTAGGTACAATTACAGAAATTTATGACTTTTTAAGACTTCTTTTTGCAAGAGCTGCTGATGCTTATTCTTACAATACAGGAGAGCAAATGGTTAGTTATTCAGATGAGCAAATTAAAGAGTTAATTTTAACTGATTTTGCAGATAAAAGAGTCGCTATTTTAGCACCATTAATCAAATCTAGAAAAGGACATTATAGAGAATTGTTTGAACAAATTTCCAAACAAGGTTTTGTAAGAGTTCGAGTTGATGGAGAAATTAGAGAAATCGAAAAAGGCATGCGTTTAGATCGTTACAAAACGCATGACATTGAGGTTGTTATTGACAGGTTAGTCATCAATAAAAAATCTGAAAAGCGATTGGAAGAAACAATTAAAACAGCCCTATATTCTGGAAATAACATCATGATGATTATTGATGTTGAAGATAATAATCCTCGCTATTTTAGTCGTGAATTAATGTGTCCTACAACTGGTATAGCATACCCAAATCCAGAACCAAACACTTTTTCTTTTAACTCACCAAAAGGAGCTTGCCAAACTTGTAATGGCTTAGGTATTACTCAAGAAATCAACTTAAATAAAGTAATTCCTGATGATACTATTTCTATAAAAAACGGTGGAATCATCCCTTTAGGAGAACAAAAAAATAGTTGGATTTTTAAACAAATTCAAAACATTGCAGAACGTTACAAATTTAAACTAACAGATGCCATAAAAGACATTCCAAAAGAGGCTTTAGAAATGATTTTGAATGGTGGAAATGAGTCTTTTGAAATTACTTCTAAAACTGTAGGAGTTACTAGAAATTATAAAATTGATTTTGAAGGTATTGTTGCTTTTATTACCAATCAATATAAAAATGCTGAAAGCACTTCTATAAAACGTTGGGCTAAAGGTTTTATGGATGACATTTCTTGTAAAACTTGTGAAGGAAAACGTCTAAAAAAAGAAGCGCTTCATTTTAAAATTACTGATAAAAACATTAGTGATTTAGCTCAAATGGATATTACTGAATTAGCTTCTTTATTTTCAACAATCGAAGAAAAACTGTCTGAAAAACAAATCACAATCGCATCAGAAATACTTAAAGAAATACGAACTAGAATTCAGTTTTTATTAGATGTAGGCCTTGATTATTTAACTTTAGATAGAACCTCAAAATCTCTTTCTGGTGGAGAAGCACAAAGAATTAGACTTGCTACACAAATTGGATCACAATTGGTTGGTGTTTTATACATATTAGACGAACCTAGTATTGGCCTGCATCAAAGAGATAATCAAAAATTAATAGATTCTTTAATCAAATTAAGAGATGTTGGTAATTCTGTTTTAGTGGTAGAACATGATGAAGATATGATTAAAAATGCTGATTATGTTTTAGATATTGGCCCAGGTGCAGGAAGACATGGAGGAGAAATTGTAAGCAAAGGATCTTTTGATGAAATTAAAAAAGACAAAACACTAACTGCTGATTACATTACAAAAAGAAAAGAAATTGCTGTTCCAAAAAAACGTCGTGAAGGAAATGGAAAAACTATAAAACTAAAAGGAGCTACAGGTAACAATTTAAAAAATGTTTCTGTTGAATTTCCTTTAGGAAAAATGATTTGTGTAACAGGTGTTTCTGGAAGTGGAAAATCAACTTTAATCAATGAAACCCTCTACCCTATTTTAAATGCACACATTTACAGAGGTGTAAAAAAACCTATGCCTTACAAAAAAATAGAAGGTTTAGAACATGTAGATAAAGTAATTGATATAGACCAATCTCCTATAGGAAGAACACCAAGATCTAACCCAGCAACCTACACCAAAACATTTGATGAAATCAGAAGCTTATTTGCAAAAACCCCAGAAGCTTCTATTCGTGGTTATAAACCTGGTCGTTTTTCATTTAATGTTAAAGGTGGACGTTGTGAAACTTGTCAAGGTGGAGGAGTAAGAGTTATTGAAATGAATTTTTTACCTGATGTTCATGTAGAATGTGAAACTTGTCAAGGTAAGAGATTTAATAGAGAAACTTTAGAGATTCGTTACAAAGGAAAATCGATATCAGATATTTTAGAAATGACTATAGAAGAGGCTACATGTTTCTTTGAGAATATCCCTAAAATCTATAGAAAATTAAAGACGATTAAAGATGTTGGTTTGGGTTATATTACGCTAGGACAACAATCTACAACACTTTCAGGTGGCGAAGCTCAACGTATAAAATTAGCTTCAGAATTATCTAAAAGAGATACAGGAAATACGTTCTATATTCTTGATGAACCTACAACTGGCTTGCATTTTGAAGATATTAGAGTTTTAATGGAAGTATTAAACAAACTTACCAATAAAGGAAATACTGTTTTAATTATTGAGCATAATTTAGATGTTATAAAATTAGCAGATTATATTATTGATGTTGGTATGGAAGGTGGAAAAAAAGGTGGACAAATCATCACTAAAGGAACTCCAGAAGAAGTAGCTAAACATAAAAAAAGCTATACAGCAAAATTTCTAAAAAAAGAACTAAATTAGCATCCTTTTGCTTTTAAAAAATAGATAGATATGACAAATGACGACAGAAAAATAAGAGAAAAACTTCAACAGAAAACTTGGAACGAAATAAAAACCAATGATTCTTGGGCTATTTTTAAAATTATGGCTGAGTTTGTTGAAGGTTATGAACGTTTAAGCAAAATAGGACCTTGTGTTTCTATTTTTGGAAGTGCACGTACTAAACCAGACCACGAATATTATAAACTAGCAGAAGAAGTTGCTTTTAAATTAACTCAAGCAGGTTTTGGTGTAATTACAGGAGGAGGACCAGGAATTATGGAAGCTGGTAATAAAGGTGCTAATAGAGGAAAAGGAATTTCTGTTGGCTTAAACATAGAATTACCTTTCGAACAACATGATAATCCTTGGATAGATCAAGGTAAAAGCTTAGACTTCGATTACTTTTTTGTAAGAAAAGTAATGTTTGTAAAATATTCTCAAGGTTTTGTAGTAATGCCTGGTGGTTTTGGAACTTTAGATGAACTTTTTGAAGCGATTACTTTAATACAAACAAAAAAAATTGGACGTTTTCCAATTGTTTTAGTAGGTATAAAGTTTTGGGGCGGAATTATAGATTGGATTAAAAACACACTTTTAGAAGAAGGCAATATTAGTCCACAAGATTTAGATTTATTTAGGTTAGTAGATAATGCAGATGAAGCAGTAGAGCATTTTAATAAATTTTACGCTAAATATAAACTGAAACCAAACTTTTAAGAATGTTTCAAAAAAGAAATATTCTATTTATTCTGCTATTTGTTGTTTCTCTTTTACAAGGACAAACTAGAATTAAAACAATGTTCTATAACACATTAAACTATAATTCTAATGCAGAAAGTGAAGCTAGAACACCACATTTAAAAACAATATTAGACGAAGTTAAACCAGATTTATTTATGGTTTGCGAGCTCAAAAATGAAACTGCTTCTAATTATCTTTTTAATAATGCTATTGTAACCTCTAACCCAAGTTTTAAAAAAGCAGATTTTAATACGAGTAGATCTCCTGCAACAGATTTATTACAAATGGTTTATTATAATGCTGATAAACTTACTTTAGAATTTAATGAAGTAATTCCCACAGGTGTAAGAGATATTAATCATTATACACTAAAATTAAAGACAGCATCTGAAACAAGAATAGAAGTTTTTGTTACACACTTAAAAGCTTCTGCTGGCATAAGTGATAGACAAAAAAGATCAGAATCTGTGGACTTATTTGTAAGACAATTAGACAGGTTACCAATTGATGCTTATGTAATTTTTGCTGGCGATTTTAATTTTTACACTAGTAATGAAGAAGGTTTTTTAAAATTAATAGACGAAAATAATCCTATACAAATTATAGACCCAATAAATCGATTGTGCCCAAGTTTTCCTGATGATGGAAAAGATTATTATGATGTAGATTATGATAATACTTATTTTTGGAATAATAGCTCTTTTTCAGATGTTCACTCACAATCTACAAGAAGTTCTCAATTAAATGGAGATGGTGCTGGAGGAGGAATGGATGATCGATTTGACTTTATTATGCTTTCTAAAAACTTTACAGAAAGTACAGAAATGAAATTTGTAAATAACAGCTACAAAACCATAGGAAACAATGGAAACTGCTATAATTCTTTTGTTAGCAATACTACTTGTACAGGAGAATTTTCTCAGAATTTAAGAAATGCATTGTTTAATTTTAGTGATCATTTACCAATTGTATTAGAGTTAGAAAATCAACAAAATATTTTATCTAATTATACATATGTAAAAAAATTAAATTTTAGCATTAAGCATCAAGAATTAAAGTTAAAAATTGATAAGAATATAAAAGAAATAAAAATTTATAATACATTAGGCAAAGTTGTTTTTACATCTAAAAATATAAACTCAAATGAAACCGTTATTCATTTAAATATTCTAAAAAGTGGATTGTATTTTTTAAAAGTAAATGATTATAAAGTAGCGAAATTCTTAAAAATTTAATTTGAAAAAACATCTTTACATACTTCTTATATGTTGTTTTTCTTGTCAATTATTTTCTCAGAAAAATAAGATTGATATTAAAGCAATTTTACAGCCTAGTAAAGACGTTCTAAAGCTTCAACAAAAAATTATATTTTTTAATAATTCAGATAGTATCTTAAATACAATTTACCTACATAATTGGCCAAATAGTTTTAAGAACAGAAAAACGCCTTTATCCAAAAGATTTGTAAAAGATTTTAAAAAGGAATTATACTTTGCAGAAGAATCTGAAAAAGGAGAATCTAACATTAAAAACTTAACAGTAAATAATGAGTCAGTTGTTTTTAATGAAATAAAAGATCAAATAGATATTTTAAAAATAAGTCTTAACAATTCTTTAAAACCAAAAGATAGTTTAAAAATTGAGGTTACTTATGATATTAAAATTCCAGATGCAAAATTTACCAATTATGGAAAAACAACTGATGGTTATTCTTTAAGATATTGGTATTTAACTCCTGCAGTTTATGATAATGGTTGGCAATTAATGAGCAACCTAAATTTAGACGATTTATTAGAATCTTATACAAATTTTGTTATTGATATTGATGTGCCTTATAAGTTTGTTTTAGAGAGTAATTTAACTCAATTAGAAATTAATCAAGAAGACAAAACAAAATACATACTTACCAGTAAACATAATAAAGATGTAATACTATCTATCAGTAAAAAAAAGGAATTTAAAATATACAGTGTAGATGGCATAAACATTAAAACCAATGTAGTAAGTGAAAATTTATCAGACTCATTAGTCAAATCTTATTTTTCAAGAGAATTAAATTTTTTGCAAAAGTTTTTGGGTAAATTCCCTCAAAAAGAATTATTTCTTGATCAAGTAACAAGAAGTAAAAATCCTGTAATTGGTTTGTCTAAGCTACCTAAAATCGTTCGCCCTTTTCAAGAAAATATGATTTGGGATATAGAGACCTTTAAAACAATTTCATTAAAATATTTATTAAATGCAACTAATATAAATTTAAGAACAGATTATTGGTTTATAGATGGTTTACAAAATTATTTATTAATAGAATATATTAATACTTACTACCCTAATGAGAAACTGTTGGGCAAGTTTTCAAAATATTGGCCAATTAGAAGTTTTAATTTAGCAAAACTAAATATAAACGATAAATACCCTTTAGTTTATCAATATACTTCTAGAAGATTTTTAGACCAAGCACTAACCACTTCTGCAGATTCACTTTCTAATTTTAATAGAAAAATTGTAAATAAATACAAAGCTGGTTTAGGTTTTAGATATTTAAAAGGATATTTAGGAGAAAGTACTTTAAATGATGCCATTAAAGAATTTTATAAAAAAGAAAAAAACAAATTAACATCAAGTAAAAAATTTGAAGAAATATTAACTAATACTACTTCTCAAGATATTTCATGGTTTTTTAATGATTTTTTAAAAACTAGTAAAAAAATAGACTACACTATTAGTAATGTTGAAAAAGAAAAAGATAGCTTAAAAGTCACCATAAAAAATAACAGAAATATTACAACTCCAGTTTCTTTATATGGTGTAAAAAACAAACAAATAAAATTCAAAAAATGGGTTACTGGAATAGATAGCTCAAAGACTATTAAAATTTTTAAAGGAGATTTTAATAAACTAGCTTTAAATTATGAGAATCTTTACCCAGAACATAATACTCTAGATAATTGGAAATCATTAGAGAAGAAAATATTTAATAAACCTTTAAAGTTTTCTCTAATTAAAGATGTACAAGACCCATATTATAATCAGTTATTCTATATGCCTAATGTCAGTTATAATTTTTATAACGGATTAATTTTAGGTGTTACAGTGCATAACAAACCATTAATTAAAAGAAATTTAGAATTTTCTTTGGCTCCTTCTTATGGTACAAAAAGTGGAACTTTAGCAGGACGATTTTCAGTATTATATAATCAATTTTACGAAAAAACAAGAATTTATAGAATTGGTTATGGTTTAGCAGGTGTTAATTTAGACTATGCTCCAGGTCTTTCTTACACCTCTCTAGCTCCCTATGTAAATGTAGTCTTTAAAAGAAAGTCTTTAAGAGATACAGGTTTAGAGGCTATAAGAGCAAGATTAATTCATATTAATAAAGAAGTTGCTCCCAATCAAATACAAACAGACGAAGACAAATACAGTGTTTTTAGCTTACAATATGTAAATAATAAGCTAGATATGATTAACGAATTTGGCTATAGTTTTGGTACAGAGTTTTCAAAAGATTTTTCTAAAGGATTTGTAGATATTAGATTTAGAGCATTAACAAGTAAAAACCGTCAATTAGATTTTAGAATTTATGCAGGTGCTTTTTTTAACAATAATACTACTAGTGATTACTTTAGTTTTGGTTTAGATAGAGCTAATGATTACTTGTTTCAACTAAACTATTTTGGTAGATCTGAAGACTCAGGTATTTTTAGTCAACAATTTATTATTGCAGAAGGTGGTTTTAAATCGGTATTACCTACAAGATTTGCAAATCAATGGATGCTTTCTTTTAATTCTAGTATTGGTTTATGGAGATGGGTTGAATTTTATAATGATGTTGCATTCTTAAAAAACAGAAATCAAAGTCTGTATTTTGCTTATAATAATGGTATACGTTTTAACTTTGTACATAGAATTTTAGAAGTATATTTTCCTTTGTATTCAAATAATGGCTGGGAAGTAGGACAACCAAATTATAACGAAAAAATTCGATTCACACTTACAGGTGATTTAAGGGCAATTTTTAATTTTGTGAGAAGAGGATTTCTATAAATTAAAACATTTGTCTTTTTTTTGTGTAATTATCAACAAAAACACAATTTAATCGCTTTTTTTTAACATATTCTTAACCAAATCAAATATTTTTAAATATCAATTAAAAAAACTATATTTGCAGACAAGCAAAATACTATAAATATGACTTTAAAAACTGCTCAATCTTCATCACAAGAAATATCTTTTAATGAATTTAAAAAAGAAGTTTTAAACGATTATAAAATTGCAAAAATAAGCAGAGAATGTAGTCTTTTAGGAAGACGTGAAGTGCTTACTGGTAAAGCAAAGTTTGGTATTTTTGGTGATGGTAAAGAAGTGCCACAATTAGCTATGGCAAAGGCTTTCAAAAAAGGAGATTTTAGATCTGGCTACTACAGAGATCAAACTTTTATGATGGCAATTGGAGAATTATCTGCGCAACAATTTTTTGCTGGTTTGTATGCACATACAGATATAAAAGAAGATCCAATGTCTGCAGGTAGACAAATGGGTGGTCATTTTGCAACTCACAGTTTACATGAAGATGGTAGTTGGAAAAACTTAACAGAACAATATAATTCAAGTTCAGACATCTCTCCTACTGCTGGTCAAATGCCTCGTTTATTAGGTTTAGCTCAAGCTTCAAAAATTTATAGAAACGAAAAAAGCGTACAAAACAAAACCAATTTCTCTATAAATGGTAATGAAGTTGCTTGGGGTACAATAGGTAATGCAAGTACAAGTGAAGGATTGTTTTTTGAAACAATAAATGCTGCTGGTGTTTTACAAGTACCAATGGTAATGAGTGTTTGGGATGATGAATATGGAATTTCTGTTCATGCTAAACATCAAACTACTAAAGAAAGTATCTCAGAAATTTTAAAAGGATTTCAAAGAGATGGAAAAAATAAAGGTTACGAAATTTTTGTAGTAAATGGTTGGGATTATGTTCAATTAATGAGTACCTATCAAGAAGCTGCAAAAATTGCAAGAGAAGAACATGTACCTGTTTTAATTCATGTTAAAGAATTAACACAACCACAAGGTCATTCTACTTCTGGTTCTCATGAAAGATATAAAACAAAAGATCGTCTTCAGTGGGAAAGAGATCAAGATTGTATAGCTAAAATGCGTGAGTGGATTTTGGAATTCGAATTAGAAACAGAATCTGGCGAAATTTTACGTTTTATTGATAGCGAAGAAGAATTAATAATTCTTGAAAAAGAAGCTAAAAAAGAAGTAACCAATGCAAAAAGAAATGCTTGGAATGCTTACTTAAATGAAATAAAAACAGAAGGCACATTAGTTTCTCAGATTTTAGAAAGAGTTGCTAAAAAAAGTGCTAATGGAGCTTTTATTACAAAATATAAAAATGATTTAGTATCGAACTCAGAACCTACTAGAAAAGATGTTTTATCTGCTGCTAGAAAATGTTTATGGCATTTAAAAGATGAGTCTTTTCCTGAGAAAATTGAGCTTCAAAACTTTATTAAATCATCTTTAAAAAATGCTTACAGTAAATACTCTACTCATTTATTAAATGAATCTGAATCTAATGTATTAGCAGTTGCAGAACAACTACCTACTTATGCTCAAGAAAAAAATTTAGTAGATGCAAGAGTTGTGATGCGAGATAATTTTGATGCCATATTAGAAAAGCATAATGATGTTGTTATTTTTGGAGAAGATGCTGGTTTTATTGGAGATGTTAATCAAGGTCTAGAAGGTCTGCAAGAAAAATTTGGAGAGATAAGAATTTCTGACACTGGTATTAGAGAAGCTACCATTATTGGACAAGGAATAGGTTTAGCAATGAGAGGTTTAAGACCTATTGCAGAAGTACAATATTTGGATTATTTATTGTATGCTTTACAAATAATGAGCGATGATTTAGCTACTTTACGTTACAGAAGTTTTGGTAAGCAAAAAGCACCATTAATTATAAGAACTAGAGGTCATAGATTAGAAGGAATTTGGCATGCAGGTTCACCTATGGGTGGCATTATAAATAATGTAAGAGGTATGCATGTTTTAGTGCCAAGAAATATGACTAAAGCTGCTGGTTTTTATAATACTTTATTAGAAGGTGATGATCCTGCACTAGTTGTAGAATGTTTAAATGGATATCGTTTAAAAGAAAATTTACCAACTAATTTAGGAGAGTTTAAAACCAAAATTGGTGTTGTAGAAACCATTAAAGAAGGTAAAGATATGACTGTAGTTTCTTACGGGTCTACTTTACGTTTAGTAGAAGAAGCTGCTAAAGACTTATTACAAGTTGGTATTAATATAGAAATTATAGATGCACAATCTTTATTACCTTTTGATTTAAATCATGATTGTGTAAAGAGTTTAGCTAAAACGAATAAATTGTTAGTTGTTGATGAAGATGTACCTGGAGGTGCTTCTGCTTATATTTTACAAGAGATTTTAGAAAATCAAAATGGATATGAATATTTAGATAGTAAACCATCTACATTAACCTCAAAGCCACATAGACCTGCTTATGGTACAGATGGAGATTATTTTTCTAAACCCTCTACAGAAGATATTTTCGAGAAAATTTATGCAATGATGCATGAATATAATCCACAAAAATTTAAAAGTTTATACTAGAATAAAAAAAAACCAATCAAATTTGATTGGGCTTTTTTTTAACACTTACTAACACAAAAGATTTTCTAAGTTTTCTTAATTTAGGCTCAAATAATTCAAATCAAACTTTTTATGAAAAAACTACTACTCTTTTCATTGATTTTAGCATTTTCAATTTCACCACAAGCTAATGCTCAAAAGAAAAAATCTAAAAAAGATAAAAAGACAGCACAAGTTGCACCAAAACCAAAAAAAAGCAAACCATCTTACAAAACCTATGTAAATTCTAAAACAAAATCAGATGTTGGTTTATTTCATGTACATAATAACAACGGTAAATTCATGTACGAAATTCCAAAATCTCATTTTGGAAAAGAAATGTTATTAGTTACTAGAATTAAAGACATACCTGCTGGTTTAGGTGGTGGTTATGTGAATGCTGGTTCAAAAATTAATACACAAGTTGTAGTTTGGGAGGAGTTTCAAAATAAAATTTTACTAAAAGTAAAATCATATAACGCAGTTGCAAATGATTCTCTACCCATTTATAAATCAGTGAAAGCAAACAACCTAGAACCTATAATTTATGCTTTTGATATAAAATCTCAAAACCCAGATTCTACTGCTGTTTTAGTTGATGTTACAAAATTCTTCTCTTCAGACATAAAAGCTATTTCTGCTTTACCTTCTTTTTACAGAGCTCGTTATAAAGTAAGAAGATTAGACCCAACTCGTAGTTTTATCAATAGCATAAAAAGTTACCCAAAAAATATAGAGGTTGTTCAAGACTTTACTTATGATGCAGCAGCTCCACCAAGTAATAGTAACACAAATACAATTACAATTAGAGTAAATCAATCTATGATATTACTTCCAGAAGATAAAATGATGCCAAGAATTTATGACAAAAGAGTGGGTTATTTTTCTATTGGAAATGTAGACTATAGCTCTGAAGCTTTAAAAGCAGATGCTAAAAGATATATAAGAAGATGGCGTTTAGAACCTAAAGATGTTAGCGCTTATAATAGAGGTGAATTAGTAGAACCTATTAAACCTATTGTGTATTATTTAGACCCTGCAACTCCAGAAAAATTAAGAAAATACATTAAGCAAGGTGTAGACGATTGGGCAAAAGTTTTTGAAACAGCAGGATTTAAAAATGCAATTATGGCAAAGTATCCTCCTACAAAAGAAGAAGACCCAGAGTTTAGCATGGAAGATGTGCGTTACTCATCTATAAGATACGTAGCAAGTACAACAAGAAATGCAACAGGACCTAGTGTTTCTGACCCTAGAACTGGAGAAATTTTAGAGAGTGATATTATTTGGTATCACAACCACTTACGTTCTTACAGAAACAGATATTTATTAGAAACTGGTGCAGCAAATCCTTCTGCAAGAACATTAGATACACCTGCTGAAGAAATTGGTGAAATGATGCGAATGGTTATTTCTCATGAGGTTGGTCATGCATTGGGTTTACCTCATAATATGGCTGCAAGTTTTGTATATCCTGTAGATTCTTTACGTTCTGGAAAGTTTACTCAAAAAATGGGAATTGCAGCAACCATAATGGATTACGCACGTTACAATTATATAGCACAACCAGGTGATAAAAACATCAGATTTATTCGTCAATTAGGACCTTATGATCATTATGCAATTAACTGGGGATATCGCAAACTTTCTTGGGCAAAAACGCCTGAACAAGAAGTAGAAACTCTAGATAAATGGATTGAAAATAAAGCTGATAATCCTATTTATAGATTTGGAGGTCAACGTTTTGATCCATCAGCACAGACAGAAGGTATTGGAAACGATCAAGTAAAAGCATCTACATATGGTGTAAAAAATTTAAAAATTGTAGCTAAAAACTTACCTGATTGGACATCTAATCAAACCAATAATTATGAGGATTTATCTGAATTATATGGAGAATTATTAGGTGTTTGGAGCAGATACGTAGGTCATGTTTCTGGTAATATTGGTGGTGTTTACGAATTCAATAAAAAACCAAGTCAAGATGGTTTTGTTTATCAACCAGTTTCAAAAGAAAAGCAAAAAGAGTCTATGTCTTGGTTACAAGAAAATGCCTTTAAAACACAAGATTGGTTGTTAGATAATAGCATTTTAGCAAATATAGACGAGAGTGGTTATACTAACAGAATGTTACGTTTACAAAACAGACAATTAGCTACTTTATTAAGTACATCTCGTTTAGAAAGAATGATAGACGCGTCTGTAATTGAACCAAATTCATATGAAGTTATAGATATGGTTCGTGATTTAAGAAATGGTATATTTTCTGAAGCTAATTACACTAGAAATGTAGATGTATTTAGACGTAACTTACAAAAAGCTTTTATAGATAGAATGGCTTCTATTATGAATTCTAAAAGCCCTAAACATGCAGATATTAATTCTATTGTTAGAGGTGAATTAGAGTCTTTAAATTTTCAATTAACTATTGCAAAAAATAGACGAGTTAATAGAATGACAAAATATCATTATAGAGATTGCTTGGCTAAAATCAAACAAATATTAGATCCAAAATAAGTAACTTATTTTCTAACTAAATAATTACCTATTGCACATTGTAAACAACGTTTCTTTGTGCAATAGTTGTTTTTAAGCTCTAATAAAGCTTGACTTTCCATAGCATTATTAGCTTCCAATTTTAAATCTTTAAACTTAGTAATGATGCTGTTTTTTTCTGATGAAACTTGCTGAATTAATTTTAAAATTTCTTCATTAAAATTTTCTCCTTTATATTTTAAATACACAAATTTTAAAGGAATTATAGTATTTATTAAAACCAAGTCTACAAAAGCCTTAGAAATATTTTTTGAACTTGATTTTGATGCTTTATCAAAAGTGAAATGGTTTTTCCAAAAATCATTAATCTTAATTTTAAATAAGTCATAAAAATCTTCTTTTTTATTTATTTCCATAATAGATGAAAACAAATTTTGATGCTTATAATATAAAGCACTCAATTGAGCAATTCGTATTGTAGGAAAATTATGAGGCCTCATTCTAAAAAACTGAAATATGTGTTTTGAAATTGGTTTTAATTTATACTTATAAGATAAATACTCGTATTCTTTTTGAAGCTCATTATAATAGGGTTCTTCTATTGATTCTATTAAAAAACCTGCTTGCCCAAATAAAAGTGCGTTTAGTTGTTTTTTATCAAAACGAACTTTTCTTATTATTGAAAAATCTATTGAATTTGCCAATTGTAAAAAAGCATCTCCGTTTATTTTTAAACCAAAATTTTTAGCAAGTAATAGAAATAAAACCGCTTCAAAATCAAAGTTATTTTTCTTTAATAATTCAGTAATAAATTCTGATTTACTTTCTAATCTTTCAAAATACAAACGCTCTAACCAATTTAGAATTAAGAAATCATCTAATTCTGAAATTTGATTTTCACAAGGAATCCAGTTTTTATAATTTTTAGATATTTCTTGATAAGCTTTAAATACTTTTTTATCAACAATATCTTTTAATTCTAAAGTGGGTAAAGGCTTATTATTTTTCATAAAAACGTCTGTATCATGCTCCCAAACCACATGTAAAATAACAGCATCATAATTAACATCTGTTTCGTGTTTATGCAAATACCAATCAGAAGATTTTATATGCATTTCTACATTACCTGCCCAATGTTGATTATCTAAAAACAATTGAGCATTTAAGAAATCTGGACCGCTATTAACATTACGTTTTCCAACATCTTTAATAACTAAAGAATCTTGTTTTGAGGTTTTTAAAGCAGTTTTAGAAAATAATTTGTATTGCCATACATAATACAAAAAGTCTTCTTTCATAGTTTTTTGTTTTCAAGGTACAAAAAATTTATACTCATATAAATTTTACTAATCAGTTTTAAAAAAAAGTGCAATTGCATTCATTTATTTTTGTATAAAATTTATAAAAACATGAATGTAATTGAAAGTTTAGAATGGAGATATGCTGTAAAGAAATTTGATGCTGATAAATCTCTAACTGAAAACCAGATAACAACTTTAAAAAAAGCGTTTAATTTAACAGCTACTTCATATGGTTTACAACCTTTAAAACTAGTAGTCATAAAAAATAAAGACATACAAAAAGAGCTAGTGGCACATTCTTGGAACCAGCCTCAAGTATTAGAAGCTTCTCACCTTTTAGTAATTTGCATACCAAAAACTTACGATAAAGAAGAAGTAACCAAATATTTTAATTTGGTTCAAAAAATTAGAAACACACCAGATGCCATTATAAATCCTTTTAAAAAGTTTTTAACTCAAGAAATTGAAAAGAAAACTCAAGAAGAATTATTAGCATGGAATAAAAATCAAGCTTATTTAGCTTTAGGAAACCTTTTAACTGTTTGTGCTTCTCTACAAATAGATGCTTGTCCTATGGAAGGTTTTATTCCAGAAAAATATGACGAAGTATTAGAACTAGATAAACATAATCTCACATCTACTTTAGTTTTGCCTGTTGGATATAGAGCAAATGATGATTACATGAAAGATCTTAAAAAAGTGAGAAAAAATTTAGAAGAAGTTGTTTTAGAAATTAACTAATTACCTAATAAAAATAAATAGGCCTTCATTTTTTTGAAGGCTTTTTTTTATGGATTTAAAAACCGTAATTTTACCTTAAAATTATAATAAAATATGAGTACTGATATCAGAAATATAGAACCTAAAACTGTTTGGAATCATTTTGCAGATTTAAATGCTGTACCTCGTCCATCAAAAAAAGAAGAAAGGGTAATACAATTTATGGTTGATTTTGGCAAAAGCTTAAATTTAGAAACTTCAGTAGATAAAGTGGGTAATGTTATTATTAAAAAGCCAGCAACTTCTGGTATGGAAAAGAGAAAAAAAATTGTGATGCAAGGCCATATAGATATGGTACATCAAAAAAATACAGATACAGTTTTTGATTTTGACTCACAAGGTATTCAAATGTTTGTAGATGGTGATTGGGTAAAAGCAAAAGGGACAACTTTAGGTGCAGATAATGGTCTAGGTGTTGCTGCAATTATGGCTGTTTTATCTTCTACAGACATTCCTCACCCAGCTATAGAAGGTTTATTTACCATAGATGAAGAAACTGGCATGACTGGTGCAATGGGTCTAGAAGGCAATGTTTTAGAAGGTGAAATTTTGCTAAACTTAGATACAGAAGAAGATGATGAAATTGGTATTGGTTGTGCAGGTGGTGTAGATATTACTGCAACTGGTTCTTATAAAGAGGAAATAACTAGAGAAGATGATATTGCTTATCAAGTTTCTGTAAAAGGATTAAATGGAGGGCATTCTGGAATGGATATTATTAAAGGTTTAGGTAATGCCAATAAAATAATGAATAGACTACTTTACAGTGTTATTAATGCAATTGAAATTGCTGAAATTAAAGGTGGTAGTTTACGTAATGCAATTCCAAGAGAGAGTTTTGCTACTATAGTTACAGATAGAAATAATGATAGATTTGTTGAGCTTAGTCTTTTAGAAGAAATCAAAAAAATTAAAGCAGAATTTAAAACTTTAGAGTCTAATTTAGAGATTGAATTCTCCACAACATCTACTCCAAAACAAAAGATGAATAAAGAGAATTCTGCCAATTTAATTAAAGCCATTTATGCGACTTTAAATGGAGTATATAGAATGAGTCCTGATGTTGATGGTTTAGTTGAAACTTCAAATAATGTAGCAAGAGTAATTGTAAAAGAAGGGCAAATAAAAATTGGTTGTTTAACAAGGTCATCATCTGAAAGTAATAAATGGGATTTAGCAAATGCTATCAAATCTGCTTTTGAATTAGCAAATTATTCTGTCGAATTTTCTGGAGAATATCCTGGATGGTTACCAAATATGAATTCCTCAATTTTAAAAACAGTTGAATCTACTTATATTAAATTATTTAACGAACAACCTAATGTTGCTGCTTGTCATGCAGGATTAGAATGTGGAATTTTAGGGCAAAATTACCCAGATATGGAAATGATTTCTTTTGGTCCAAATATAAAAGGAGCGCATTCACCTGATGAAAAAGCTCAAATTTCATCAACTCAAAAATTTTGGAAGTTGCTTAAAGAAGTATTAAAGAACATCCCAGAAAAATAAATAAGTAATTATAGAATATCATTTTAATTAAAGAGTTTAGTTAGCGCTTTTATTGTTTAAAAAAATCAAATTTTTAGTTATAAATAATTATTTTTCAATTATTTACAATTTTATCTATTTGTTAACATCTTTAACTATTAAAAACCATAAAAAAATGTAATTTTACTTTTTAGTAAGCTAAATTTTTTATGGGAAAAATAATTGCAATTGCAAACCAAAAAGGTGGTGTTGGTAAGACTACAACTAGTGTAAATCTAGCTGCTTCTTTAGGTGTTTTAGAAAAAAAAGTTTTATTGATTGATGCTGACCCTCAAGCAAATGCGTCTTCTGGATTAGGAATTGATGTAGAAAATGTTGAGTATGGAACGTATCAAGTTTTAGAACATACTATTTCTGCTAAAGATGCTGTTGTTGAAACTACATCTCCTAACGTTAGCATAATTCCTGCTCATATTGATTTAGTAGCTATTGAAATAGAACTGGTAGACAAACCAGAAAGAGAATATATGTTAAGAAAATCGTTATCAGAAATTAAAAATGATTACGATTACATTTTAATTGATTGTGCTCCTTCTTTAGGATTAATCACCTTAAATTCTTTAGTGGCTGCAGATTCTGTAATGATACCTATTCAATGTGAATATTTTGCTTTAGAAGGATTAGGCAAACTTTTAAATACAATCAAAAGTGTACAAAAAATTCATAACTCAGAATTAGATATAGAAGGGTTATTATTAACGATGTTCGACTCACGATTAAGGTTATCTAACCAAGTAGTAGATGAAGTAAGAAAACACTTCTCTACTATGGTTTTTGACACAATTATTAGAAGAAATACTCGTTTAGGAGAAGCACCAAGTTATGGTGAAAGCATTATTGCTTATGATGCTACTAGTAAAGGCGCTGTAAATTACTTAAATTTGGCGCAAGAATTATTAAAGAAGAATTCGTAAAATGGCAAAAGCAACCAAGAAACAAGCTTTAGGTAGAGGATTATCTGCATTGTTAAAAGAAACCCCCAACATTAACTCTGCAACAGATAAAAATGCAGATAAATTGGTAGGCAACATCATTGAAATAGAATTAGATTTAATTGAAGTAAACCCTTATCAACCAAGAACATATTTTGATGAAGAAGCTTTAAGAGAGCTAGCAAGTTCTATTAAAGAGTTAGGAGTAATACAACCTATTACTGTTCGTAAATTAGAAGGCAATACATTTCAATTAGTTTCAGGTGAACGAAGATTTAGAGCCTCAAAATTAATAGGCAATAAAACAGTACCTGCATATATTAGAATTGCAAACGATCAAGAAATGCTAGAAATGGCATTGGTTGAAAACATACAACGTAAAAACTTAGATCCTATAGAGGTTGCGCTTTCTTATCAACGTTTAATTGATGAAATCAATTTAACTCAAGAAGAGTTAAGCACAAGAGTTGGTAAAAAAAGGTCTACAGTTACTAATTATTTACGATTATTAAAATTAGATCCAATCTTACAAACAGGAATGCGTGATGGTTTTATTTCTATGGGCCATGGAAGAGCGATGATTAATGTAGAAAACACAGAAGATCAACTCGCTATTTATGAGAAGATTTTACGAGAAAAACTATCTGTAAGACAAACAGAAGATTTAGTTAAAACCTTTAAAAATGGTTCAATAGCCAAACCAAAAAAGAAAGCACAACCTAGCTTTGTAAAAAATAACATTAAAGAATTTAGTAACTTCTTTGGACATAAAATAGAAATTACTTCTAATGCAAAAGGAAAAGGAAAAATTACAATTCCTTTTCATTCTGAAGAAGATTTTAATAGAATTAAAAACTTATTAAAATAAGTGTTTTTAAAAAACTTCATATTTGTTTTTTTTCTTGCATTATTTTCTGCAAGTATTTCTGCTCAAAACGATTCTATTATAAAACCAATAGAACTCTCTAAAAAAGAATTACGAAAACAAAAAAAGTTAAAAAAGCAAAGAATACAAGGTACTTACAGCCCTTTATCTCCTTCTAAAGCAGCATTTTATTCTGCTATTTTTCCTGGGGCTGGTCAAATTTATAACAAGAAATACTGGAAAGCTCCTGTTGTTTGGGGAGCTTTAGCTATACCTGCCTATTATTATCAAATTAATAATAGTGATTATAAGCGTTTTAGAAATGCTTATAGATTACGAAAAAATGGTTTGGTAGACGAATTTACAGTAAATGGGCAACAAATTGTATCAACAGAAACTTTAGAAACAGCTCAAGAACAATTAAGAGAAAACCGAGATTTCTCATTGCTTTCTGGCATTATTCTATACATTTTACAAATTGTTGAAGCCAGTGTTAATGCGCATTTAATGCAGTTTAACACAGATGATAGTTTAACTATAAAACCTACAATTATTCAAGATCCAATTCGTGTAGATGCACCAGTTGTAGGCCTAAATTTTAAAATTAGATTTTAAATGAAAATAGCATTGTTAGGTTATGGAAGAATGGGGCAAGAAATTGAAAAAATTGCAACATCTAGAGGACATGAAATAGTAATAAGAAAAGATGCAGGAGATTCTATAGACATTACAAAAGCAGATGTTGCTATAGATTTTAGTATACCTACTTCAGCTTTTGAAAATATAAGTAATTGTTTAGAAAACAATGTTCCTGTAATTTCTGGAACAACAGGTTGGTTAGAAAAATATACTGAAGCTGTTAACCTTTGTAAAGAAAAAAAGGGAGCTTTTATTTATGCATCAAACTTTAGTGTTGGCGTAAACATATTTTTTGAGCTTAATAAACAATTGGCAAAAATGATGAGTAATTTAGAAGATTACAATATTTCTATGGAAGAAATTCATCATACAAAAAAATTAGATGCACCAAGTGGAACAGCAATTACTTTAGCAGAAGGTATTATAGAAAATACCTCAAAAGAAAACTGGAAACTTGGAACAGAAATAAGTGAAATAAATATTCCTATTGAAGCCAAAAGAATTCCAGATGTTCCTGGCACTCATACTGTTTGGTACTCATCTGAATTAGATACAATTGAAATTAAACACACAGCACACAATAGAAAAGGTTTTGCATTAGGTGCAGTAATTGCTGCAGAATGGATTATTGGAAAAATTGGAGTATTTACGATGAAAGATGTGTTAAACATCTCTTAAAAACTGTAACTTTTTTGCTATTTTGCGCCTTATAAAACATTACAATTCGGCTCTTTACTAAGAGTTTAAAAAATATATTATGACGTTTACACAATGGTTCATTTTCTTTTTAGTGGTTCAAATCATACACTTTTTAGGAACATGGAAATTATATGTTAAAGCAGGAAGAAAACCTTGGGAAGCTGCTGTACCAATTTATAATGGAGTAGTTTTAATGCAAATAATTAATCGTCCAAAATGGTGGATTATTCTGTTATTTATACCTGTAGTAAACTTATTGATGTTTCCTGTAATATGGATAGAAACCATAAGAACTTTTGGTTTTTACAAAAAGTTAGATTCGTTGTTAGTCATCATCACTTTAGGATTGTATATTTTTTATATTAATTACGCTACTGATGCACAATACAATAAAGAAAGAAGTTTAAAACCACGTTCTGAATTAGGTGAATGGGTAAGCTCTATCACTTTTGCAATTATTGCAGCAACTTTAGTGCATACTTATTTTATGCAACCATTTACAATACCAACATCTTCTTTAGAGAAATCTCTGTTAGTAGGTGATTATCTGTTTGTAAGCAAATTTCATTATGGAGCTAGAGTGCCAAGTACAGTAGTTGCAGCACCAATGGTACATGATACAATTCCTGCAATTCCTGTGCCTTTTATGGGCTTTAATATTACACCATCATTTGTTTCTTATACTAAAAAACCTCAATTGCCTTATATGCGATTACCAGGTTTACAAAAGATTAAGAATAATGATATTGTTTGTTTTAATTGGCCTGCAGATTCTTTGGCTACAATGTGGGGTGATAATTCTGGGAGATTTACATACAAACCAGTTGATAAAAAGACCAACTATGTAAAACGTTGTGTTGGTATTGCTGGAGATACGTTAGAAATGAAAGATGGTTATTTTTACATAAATGGTAAAAAGAACGAATTACCTTACAGAGCTAAACTTCAGTTTTTTTATACTTATGAATCTAAAAAACCTATAGATAGAAATACATTTCCTAAGTTTTTGTTAGAAAAAGAAAGGACTTATGTATATAAAATTCTTTCAGAATATTGGAATAATCCTAAAGTACAAGATGCTATTAAAAAGAATGGTAGTTTAACAAAAATAGGACAAGATTCTTTATATACTGAAGTTGCTGGAGGAATAAATCCAGATTTTGCTGCAAGATTAAAAATGGTTAATGTAGACAATAAAGTAAATATTAATTTAACTGATGAAGAAGTAGCAAGATTAAAAGAAAGTTCATTAACAGTGTCTGTGAAAAAGATAAATCATGATGCAGATGTTGCTATTTTTCCTCATGTAAAAGAGTTAGGTTGGAGCCAAGATAACTTTGGCCCTATTTATATACCTAAAGCTGGTACAACAGTAGATTTGAATGCTGAAACCATTCCTTTTTATGAGCAAATCATAAAAAATTATGAAAACAACGATTTGGTTATTAATGGTGATGACATCTTTATAAATGGCCAAAAAGCAAATTCTTATACTTTTAAACAAGATTATTTTTGGTTAGTTGGAGACAACAGACACAACTCTTTAGATGCTAGATATTGGGGCTATGTACCTTTTGACCATGTTTTAGGTAAACCTGTGATGATTTGGTTTAGTTGGGATGCAAATGCAACAGGTTTTGCTAATAAAATAAAATCTATTAGATGGGATAGAATGTTTACAACAGTTGGAGGAGATGGAGAACCTGTATCTTACAGATATTTTGTTTTTGCTTTAATAGCATTATATATTGGTTGGAGTTTCTTTAAAAAGAAAAAAGCTACAAAAAAATAAAAAGTGAGTTTATTTATTCCTACATATTTTTCGCCAATTTCTCAATATTCAGAGATTTATAAAGCTGATAAAATAGTTTTTGAAACGCTAGATAATTATCAAAAACAAAGCTATAGAAATAGATGCTACATTTATAATGGCAGTGGAAAACAGTTATTGAGTGTCCCTGTAAAACACAAAGTTACTACAGGTAGAAAAAAGACAATAGACACCTTAATAGAAAATGACTTTCCTTGGCAAGACCAGCATTTTAAATCACTACAAACTGCTTACAGAGTATCTCCTTATTTCGAATTTTTTGAAGATGATATAGCTCCTATTTTTCATAAGAAATATAAATTTTTATTGGATTTAAATATTGATACTTTTCTTTTTGTTGCAGATGCTTTACAGATTTCTACAGATTTCTTAAAAACTGAAGAATATCATATAAATTCATTAGAAAAAGATTGTAGAATGTTGGCAGAAAGAAAACATCAACCAGAAAAAATAGTAGAAACCTACGTACAAATGTTTGATGATAAACATGGATTTATTCCTAACCTATCTATTTTAGATTTACTTTTTATGGAAGGTCCTAATGCAATTAGCTATTTTTAATTTAAAAAAGCTGTATCTTTAAAAAAGTAAAACTATTTGACTTTTAATATTGAATATCCTCCAAAATTTTATTAAAAACATTGCTGATATAGATGATGTTTCTTCACAAAAACTTGTTGATCTAGCTACTATTGTCAATTTTAAAAAAATGATGTTGTTGTTAGAGCTGGAGACTTACAAAGTAATTTTTACATACTTAGAAGTGGTATTATGAAATCTTATTATTTTGATAAAAAAGGTAAAAGTCATATAAGAAATTTCTTTACAGCTATGTCAACAACTGATGATATAGAAGCTCTGTTAACAAATAAACCAGCGAAATTATTTTACGATTGTTTTACAGATTGCGAACTTTATGCAATTAATTATAAGGAGTTTATGGATATGGTTGATAAAGATCATGAATTCTGTAAAATGTTTTCTAAAATGCTATCTAAAATTGTACTTATTTTTGAATCTAAGATTTATGATTTATCAGTTTTAAATGCAACTGAACGTTACTTAAAACTTAGGCAAGAACTACCAGATTTAGAAAAACTAGTTCCACAATATCATATTGCTTCTTATTTAAATATTACCCCACACAACTTAGTAGAATACGTAAGGATATCGTTTTAAAGGATATATCATAAATTAAAATATTTTTAATTTTTCTATTTATTTACATATGTAAATGGACTTTACTTGAAATCATATTAAATTTAAAATAAATAATGATATATTCCCCCAATTTCATTTATTCAAAAAAAGACTTATTTTTACGATAAGTCTTTTATTATGGTCAAATTTAGTATACATTATTCCTTACATTTTATTTTTCCATTATTAATTTCTTTAATTTTTTTTAATTCTAAATGGAAAAAAGTTTACTTAATTTTTTTATTATCGATGTTAGTAGATTTAGATCATTTATTGGCAAATCCTATTTTTCAAGAAAATAGATGTAGCATCAATTTTCATCCATTACATTCTTACATAGCTATAGGTATTTACTTTGTAGGATTATTTTTTAGTAAAACTAGAATTTTAGCTATAGCTTTACTTTTTCATATGCTTACAGACTTAATTGACTGTTATTTATAAAAACGTTGTGTAAGATTTTTTATTTCTGGTGATATATTAAGTTTTATTACCAAGAATAAATAAATAGGAATAATTAACAAACTCTTTAATGCTATATTAATAGCAGGGTGTATTGGAAGTTTAAAAAAGTATACATCTGCAATTGGAAAATCCCAAAAATTAAATCCTAAATACAAACCCATAATGATGAGAAACATTTTTAATGTTTTATCTGTAAAAGGTGTTATTAAGAATTTTTTCTTCACAAAATATAATTTAAAAGTATTTGCAAAAAAGATAACTATTAGGGTTGCTAATGCAAGACCATCTGTTCCTAAATCTAATTCGTAATAAAATAGTTTATTTAAAAAATAAACAGAAAAAGCCATAGTTAAACTTATAGGCAATGTTATTTTATAAAATTTAGAGTTATTAATTATTGCTCCATTATTTCCTAAAAAACCATTATACATTTTTAGAAAAGAAATCATAAAAACCACAAGCTCTCCACCTGCATAACTTTCTGGTAATAAATTAAATAATTGATGAACATTTGCATTTATCAAGACAAAAAAGAAACCACTAATCAATAATAAATTAATAGAACTTTTCTTGTAAAGAGAC
>Ga0228636_1000051_pt1 | contig 29184 bp, 15 predicted proteins | sample 45DmetaG_FD_182709 | JGI IMG/M metagenome (GOLD analysis project Ga0228636, IMG submission 182709) | Seawater microbial communities from Monterey Bay, California, United States - 45D | ecosystem: Environmental > Aquatic > Marine > Coastal | place: USA: California | collected 2016-11-03 | reverse complement strand
GAATCGTTTATTGATTCAGCGCAAATTAGATCAAATGTTGTTTCACGAGCTAAATTACTTGGCTATACACCGCGAAGTAAGTCAGCTGCAATGGCTAAAATCTCTTTGACATTTCCTTCATCAGTTAATCGTAATCTTTCTACTTACACACTTTTTAAAGGTCAAACTCTTACATCATCGATTGACGGTGTGACATATTCATATATTACCCTTGATGATTATATATCAAAACTCGATGAAGCTAATGCTCAATACGTATTTGACGAGGTTGTAGTATATCAAGGGAGAATGAAAGAAATTTCTTTTGTTGTTGAATCTGGTAACATTGAACAAAAATACATTATTGAAGATAATAATATCGATTTAGATCATATGAGCGTCGATGTATTCGATAATGCATATTCTACATCAGTTGAAACGTATTCATTATTCGAAAGTCTTTCTAATGTAGGTCCATCGACTGCTGCTTATTTTATTAATGAGAATTATGATGGAAACTATGAGATTCAATTTGGTGATAATATTTTTGGTAAAAAGCCAGCGTCTCTTAATGTAATTAAAATTAAATACTTAAGTACTCGAGGAGATGCCGGAAATGGTGCTAATGTGTTTACGTGGACAAGTCCAGGTACAGTATCACCAACTATTACAGTTTTATCTGGAGCTACAAACGGTAGTGAAAGGGAAGATATCGAAAGTATTAGACAGAATGCTCCTCTATCATTTATAGCTCAAAACAGAGCTGTTACATCTACTGACTATAAAACACTCGTTAATCAAATTTTAAATAATATTGAAACAGTATCTGTATGGGGAGGAGAAGATAACGATCCACCACAATATGGTAAAGTCTATGTATCTATCAAGCCATTTGATGCGCCGACCCTTACTGAATTAGATAAGACATATCTTCTTAAAGAACTCGAATCAAAGAGAGTAATTGGTATTGAGCCTGTTCTTGTTGATCCAGATTTTACATACATTTATTTAGATGTTTTATTTAAGTATGATTCAAATCGGTCATCGTTGTCAGCAGGTCAACTTTCTTCAAAAATAGAATCTCTTTTAGCAGACTTTAATTTAAATAATTTGCAACGGTTTGATGGAGTATTTCGTTATTCACATCTCCTTTCTCTAATTGATGATTTAGACGTTGCAATTATTAATTCATTTGTTAGAGTTTTTGTGTATAAAACAGTAGTACTTGAATATGGTAAACTTACATCAACACCGATTGATTTTCAAATGGAACTATATGCTGATGCCAATCAAGAAGAATCAGTAATACGTTCAGATTCTTGGTTATATAACGGTGTATCTCTTCAATTAGAAGATCAACCGATAACAGATTCCGATTTTGAAAGAAGAATATATGCTTATACTATTGGCGCAGACGGGCTTAAAAGAATATTATTTAAGAATGTCGGAACTATTAATACTAATACTGGAGTAGTATCGATTAACAGTATCCCGCTGAATAAAACCGAGACTATAAATATATATGTTTCTCCAGCATCAAATGATATTGTGTCAAAAAGAAATAAACTTCTTACAATTGATATCGGAAGAACACAAATTACTCCAGAAGTTGATACAATAGCAGTATCTGGTTCGTCTGGAGTTAAAGACTATACGCCATTTTTAAGACACAGACCTGATAATACATAAAATATGTCTCATATTTCTATAGCATCCGCTGCTCCACAAGCTACTGTACCACATAATACCGAGGCTCTTCGTGTTGAAGAACTTATTCCTGGACAATTAAGACAAAGTTCAGAGACCTTTATTAATTTAATTAAGGAGTATTATGATTACCTTAATAAAGAAGGTCTTCCTACATATGAGACGAATAGAATTATTGATGAACACGATATCGATAAAGTGTCTCTCAAATATTTAGACGGTATTCAAGGAGAAATTGCTAAAAATATTCCAGATTCTTCAGTGATGGATAGAACATCGCTGTATAAAAAGATTGTTCAGTATTATACTCTAAAGGGATCAGAAGAAAGTATTACAACGTTTTTTCGTTTATTCTTTGATGAAATTATAGAAGTATCTTATCCAAAGGAAAAACTATTTGAGCTTTCTTCAGGAGATTGGAAACCTGCAAATGATACATTTACACGTAGTATTACTGCTTCTATAGCATTTGAAGATTTAGATGTAGAATATAATTATACCCCGTTTCAAGTAAAAAATGATTCTGATCAAGTATTAGGAACCGGCACAATTGTTAATGCTGAAGAAGTAGTTCTTTATGACACCCCACCCAATATTGGATCTTTAGTATTTGATCTTAATTCAAAGAAAAACTTAAATCCAATTAATGAAACCTGGGATTCCACATTATTAGACAATGTAGTACGAGGTTATTTTCATGATGGTGCTGCATTCAACGAATTTGAAGAATTAGTAAAGGTTGATGGAAAAAATGCCTTTATTGAATTTGGAAATATAGGAGATAATAAAGATATTCCTCTTGATACTGAAGAACACACATTTGTTATTCGTACTTTACCAAGATTCAATAAAGAAAATACCGAGATTCAACCATTATTTTCTTTATCGAATAATTATCAGCAGCTTCATTCACACGAGTTATTCTTTAATAAAACTACACAAAAAATTGGTAGATCATTTATTGACACAAATGAGCCACGAATTGAGCTTAATTCTGATGGCGAATCATTTAATTTTTACAACTTTATTGATGAAACAAGCATTGGTTTAGATGCACTAATAGGTGATAGATACGAGCATATGAGGTCGTTTTTGTCCCCGTTTGATAAAAAGTTTAATGGTAAATGGGAAAAAACAGTTATCGACTTCAATGGAGAATTTGTTTATATTCATACCGATGACCCAGTTTTAAAAACATTTACGCAAGATGACTTAAGATTTTATCAATTTACTGGCACAACGTTTGATGGTCCGAATAATCTACAGATCGGTCAAGCAATATACGGTGAAGGCATTGGTGATTTTAGCGGTGTAACAGCATTAAGCGAAGATGGTTTAACACTTGCGGTTGGCGCATCTAAAAATGATGGCAATGGAAATAATTCTGGTCACGTAAGAGTCTATCAATTAGTTGGTTCTCCAGAGATTTGGTCGCAGGTTGGTAACGATATTGAGGGCGATAGTTCAGACGATTTATTGGGAAGTGATATTAGTTTAAATGCTGACGGTACAGTTTTAGCGATCGGTGCTCCACAAAATAAATCGGGTGATAGCCTAATTGGAGAAGTAAAGGTCTATGAGTTAAGCGGATCTAATTGGGTACAAAGAGGCACTGCAATTACTGGATCAACAGATGATAGTAAGTTGGGAACGAGCGTTAGCTTAAACGGAGCGGGTGATCGCTTAGCTTTTGGCTCAGGTGCATTTCCAAATAAAGACTTTGATCTTGGTTTACAATCTGGTGGAGGCTTACTCTTAGAAGATAGCGGAAAGATTATTGGCTTTAGAAGACCTGATAGACAATCAAATGAAACTGCTGTTTATGAATGGAATGGATCAAGTTGGTTACAAGTTGGTAATGATATTTCCGAAACAAATAATGATCCTTTAAGTGGAAATACTGTTAGATTAAGTGATGATGGTCGCACGTTAGTTGTTGGAACACATAAGGTGAATGACTTTGGAAATATTGTAATGTGTGTAAGAGCATATTACAATAAAGAAAACACTACTACATGGAATCAAGTTGGAAGAGATCTAACATTTACCGCTTCTGCTGATAAGTCTGTCGTACCAATAAGTTTGAGCAACGATGGTAAAACAGTTGCTATAGGAATTCTTGGAGATGGAATTGACACGACCTTCAAGGGAGAGACTGAGATTTACAAATTAGATAGCACAAATAATTGGGTTAAAGTAGGAAATACGATTGAAGGCGAGCAAATCGGAGGTGCGAGTGGTTCAAGTGTTTCTCTTAATACTAATGGAACTGTTATTGCAATTGGTGAACCAAAGAATGACGAAGAAGGTAATGATGCTGGTCAAGTAAGAGTATATCATTATACAAATAATTCTTGGAAAAAAGTTGGTTCAGATATTAACGGATATAGCGATACTGGAAATGCTGGTTCAAGCGTTAGTTTAAATGGCACCGGTACACGTGTCGTAGTTGGTGCCCCTGGAAATGACCAATTGGGTGCAAACAGAGGTCAAGTAAAGGCATACCAAGTTGCTATTGATGCTAATATAGAGTCATTCTTACTTGCAGAAAAAAATCCATCTGATACAACGAGTAGATGGGCAATAAAGATTGCTAATAAAGTGCTGTATTACACTGATTGGTATGAAGATATCACCGCGGTTAATCCTTATGATATTGGTGTAAAATGGTATAAGGGAAGTAAACATGGAGATTTAAGCCTTCCTACTTTACCACATTGTGAGTGTATCAAAAAAGATATTGATCATCTCTTTACTTTGCACAACAGAGGTTATATGTCTATACATTATAAACATAATGGTGGATATATACCGTGGCAAGATATCACTATAGGCGATACTACTGAATATGACGGCGAGAGATTGTGGGATATTTTAGATTATGCTGTTGATGGTGCGTATCTTATTCTTTTAGATAAACCGGTTAACAGTACATCTCGGCTTGTTATATTAAAACATGATGAATATCATCGCTACGAATATTATCAAACTGTAGAATTAAATCTTCCATCTACACATTTAGGTGCTGCTGATTTTGCGCATATTAAATTTAATAATGCTCAAATAGTAGTTGGAACACACACCTTTAATGATGTCGATATCGCTCAAGTTATTCACACATACAGTATTGGTAATGATGGTTATTGGTCAAGCGATCAATATATAAGTCTACCACCTGTAAACACTCCAACAGTTGCGCCTGATTTAGAATTTAATCTTAATAAAGAATTCACAATAGGCGAATGGAAATCAACAGATAAAGCTGTTAGACTCGTTTCAGATAATTTATCTGATAACGTAACTTTAGATCGAGGAGTCATTTTTGATACTACTACTACTAATACAGTTGGTGCTGGACTTGGATTTGATCTTGATTCCAAATTTAGTTTAGCTATTCGTTTTAATGCAAAGGATTTATCTAATAATATTACTAACGTAATAAAAATAGGTAATGTAACTTTACGTATTTTAAATAATCCATTAACAAATAAGAAAACGCTTCAGGTTGTTTCGCAAGAATCTGGAAAGGTTGACTATCCTATATTTTTAGATAAGATAGATACCAACGTTATCCTCGATGATAATCCTCGAGAATTGTTTAGTGATGAATATTTTGATGATGAAATAAAAATTAACGAGTGGAATAATCTAGTGATTGAATTCACGATCGGAGAGTTAGATGTAAATCCAGAAAAGGTAATTACCGGTTTACGATATTCTTTGAATGGATTTAAAAGATCGAAGTCAGTAGATGTATTAATCGATGATAGTGATGTAGATCAACGAAGTCCAGTTCATGCTATTGATTCAAATTCGCAAATTAATCTTTATAGAGATATAGCATTTTCACATATTTCTTTCTATGATAAGGATCTTACTCATATCGAATTTGAAAGAATTGAAAGAACATTATCGAGTGATTATACTCAGACAACAACGACTGGTATTAATTCTCTGCTCGATGGAGGAAGATTTGAAGTAAGCGAAACTGGAACGATTATCATTAAAGCGAGTGCATACGGAATTAATATTTGGGAAAAGTTATCAGAAAGCGAATGGAAGAATTACTATAACCCATTTACTTCTGTAACAAATAGCACAGTAAACTATATTACTCATAATGGATCAAGATTGTATTCATACAAATTCTTTGGCGATGATTTACTATTAGCAAATGGCGGATTAAATAATGCTCAACAATTTGTAGAACAATACAAATATTCTCTATCTTATAATAAAAAAGAACATAACTCTGCTTCTGTATTATATTATATTAAGAGTCAATATTTAACTTCTCACAATACATGGAAAGTAGATAGAACATTTAATCCATCAGTACAATTCGAACAATTTGACTCAGATGATTTTAAAGTTGGTCTAAATTATGGAGTAGATATTGTAGTTGATAATGATAATGATACATTTGCGATATCGCTTGAACCAAATAGTGTTAATAAAATATTAAACGGGCCAGATTCAACAGCATTAACAGCTGAAAATAATACTACAGTTAAATATGATATTTGGAAAAAATTATCAAAAGACGTTATTCGTTCTATTCCATTTATTCGACCAGATGAAGGTTTCTCACCCGTAACTTCATATGCCGGAAGATTAGATAATACCGCAGTTTTAAAAATTGTAAATAAGGCTCCATCATATAATGCAGTACTTTCGTATCCGCACATTATGTTTTCTACAGCTGTAGAAAAGCCTATTACAAAATACACATTTGATATTAATAGTAATCCTATCGGATATTACAAGCAGGCTGATCAAATTAATAGTGACTTTGTTATATCAACGGCGCCTTCTTTAGCCGTTTATTCATCTCAAACAGTTGTATTAAATGAGTTTAATATAATTATGATAAGAGGTAAAGCTGATAGATATAACGGATATGTCGATATATCGTATAATGGTACTGATTTCGAAAGAATAATAGAAGGAAATACGATTCGTCACTTAATCCTTGCTCCTAAATCAAACTTTATTCTTGGTAAAAATATTAACGGATATTACAATGGAGATATTAGTCATTCTCAATATTATACTGGTGCTATAACAAATTATTCAAAGGATCAAGTTGTAGAATATCTAAGAAATAATGTTAAAAAGTTTTATAAGGTAGTATTTGAACAACTCAAAGGAACTGTTGTAGGTTCTACTAAACTTACTTCTATGCCTACAGCTAAAGAAAGATTTGTGCTTTCTGATTTAGATGGTCACAGCTTTAATTCATTTTTATTCTTTGACGAACCACAAATAGGTGTAGGTGAAGTTAATACCGCGATTAGAGTAACAGTTAATTATAATGATACAAGTGTTGAATCTAATCAAATATATTGGGGCGATGGAAGAATAGATAATATATTAGATAATTCACCTATAATTCATCGATACACATTAGAATATCTTGGAGAATATTTTGATAAAAAGGGAAGAGCATCATCAGTTAATCGTATTCAAGATAGTGTGTTTTGGCAAAAGTTCTCATATAATATTCGAAGTGGAATTCGTGTAGATAGTTGGGAACAGCTGTTCTTAAATTTAGTTCATCCGGCTGGTCTCAAATTCTTTGCGAGTGTTATTCTTCTTGTTATAAGAGACAACCACTGGTTTGGTCCAAAGTATGTATTATTTGATTCAGAAACAAGAAAAAATGAAAGTATACTTAAAGTAGAAGATAAATTTCTTTCTCCATTTAGAACTACTCAGCCATTAGAAGATATGAGATGGCTTGAATCTCTTACTGCACCGACTACTGCAGGTGGTTATCATATGCCTATATTCCAACCAGGTTGGTTACAAGGAGATATTAGAGTTCGCGAATTTATCTTTGAAGCTGGCCTATGGACAAAACTTGCACGTTCTGTTCCTGGAAATAATTTAGCATCGAAATACACATATAGCTATTCTGATGGAAATCCTGCAGAAGATTTTGAAATTAGAGTACTATCTCTCAATGGTCCCGAGTTAAAAATTGGTGACGTGGTCTATCAAGATGTTGGTTCTCCACCTCGTCAAGGTGTTATAACAAATATCGGACCAGATGGTAACGAATTTACTGGAATAATTAAATTAGTTGGTACTAGTAGCGGATTTGAAGATGGAGATATTTACACTGAAAATAGCCCACCCACAACAGCAACAATCGCGGCAGAACCTATTAAGACAAAAACTGAAGTCATAGATGTTTATGGCACTGAAGCACAGTCTGCGGCGTATTTACAACAAGATCGTTCAAGCATTGATATTAATTCAGAGATGTTTATGCGAGCAGTTCTTACTACATTCAAGTATGTTATACCTTCATTGGTCCCACAAAAAGAATTTACTAAGAGAGATTATGAGCAAAATTTAAAGTTCAAAGAAGTTAATGATATTAGTTCGTATCTTAATACAACAATTAAAGAGGCACTTGATAATAGTGATATCTTTATGAATGTTGGCGCAATCATTGAAAAGCGTAATCAGCTCTTTACTGAAGATGACGAAGGAATATTTCTTGAAAGAGATTCTTCTCCATTCATTGATGGTATTGACGAAGGTTTACGTATTGACGATCTATTCTCTTCATGGTGGAATAATCCAACAAACGATAATGATATATCAGCACCAATTCAACTTAATATTGAATCATATACTGGTCCGCAATTAGTTCATGGAAACGTTGTTTATCAAGATGTTGTCGATAATAATGGCGACAATATTACAATTGAAGGATTAATTGTTGGTACATTAAATGGAGGAAATAGTGTATTAGTTGGATGGAGAGGTGCTATAAATACAAGTGTATCACCAGATTTATCTCTTCCGTCTATTCCTGAAGCTGATATATTATTTAGAGATGGAACAATATATACTATCGTTGGTCAATACGATAGCCCAATTATCGATAAAACACACGAAACAGATGCAGTAGTAGTGGTAAGTAACTAAAAACTATATAAATAGAATTAATGAGTACTAAAATTTCAGCGTTAGACGAGAGACTTCAGGCAGATATTAATGGGGAAGAGTTTTTCCCGATAATCGATGGCACCGTTGGAGCATATCAGACATATAAGATTAACCTTGATCAACTATTTCAAAGCGGACAAGGATATGAAAAAGTAACGAGCCTTGCTGTCACAGACGGAGCAACAGTCTTAAGTAATAATAGCTCTTTTACATTAGAGTATACGCAAGAAGATAATAATGTTCAAAGTATAACTATTGATAAGTATGCTATTCAAAATAATGATGTAGCATTTAGCCACATCGATCCAGCTGGATATATTACTTCTACTCAAACCCTTGCTAATAATCTTACTGATGCTAAACTCGCTACTGCAAAATCTGTAGATGAGCATATTGACTATAGAGAAGCGTTATACGATACTCAAATTAAAGGTTATATTGGTGATGATAATAGCGGAGTATTAGCAGATTTTGCAACTCTTGCAAACGTAGCTACAGATTTTACAAATTTATTAGATGGTGTTAAACCTGAACTTAATACATTTAAGAAGATAGAAGAGCAATTTGACACAATTGATTATAGCGATAAGATCGGAACAAGTCAAGTAAATACTGCACACTTTAGAATTAACGACACAGATTTAAACAAGCGTTTAAATATTAAAGATTCTGGTATTACTGCAAATCTTATTAGTGTTAATGCTATTACTAATGATAAAATTAGTAACAATGCTGTAACAAGAACAAAGATCTCAAATGGAGCAATATCAAATGATAAGATTGCTGATGTAACTATTACAGAAGCGAAGATTAAAGACGGTACTCTGACTCCTAATAAATTATCGAGCGGAGCTCCAGATTGGGATAATACACAAGTTAATATTCCAGTTGACTTAAATGTTAATAGTGATATTTTTGTCAATGAAAATATTATTTCAAAAGGTACGGATTTTAGGCTATATAATGATACTCGTGCTGGAACAAATGTTCATTCTGGAAGAGCACTTGTTCATAACGTGGGAGATAGATTGACTATTAATTACGCTAATGATTATACTGGAGGTGTAAACATTAGAGGAATAGTAACGGTTCCAGATCAAGATGATGCAGCAATAAATGCTGGAGGTAATAGAGCAGTCGTAACAAAAGAGTATGTCGATGCAGCTGATGTTTCTCTCAACCCTATTGCTGGCGATAAAATTCAAGATAATGCAATTGCTTTGAGACATATGTCTGACAATTCTGTTGGCACATTTGAGATTCGTGATGATTCAATAACAAGTGAAAAGATTGAAAATATTGGTCCTCAATGGAATGCAAATGGAGACGTTATAGTTTCTGGTAAACTAACAGCGAATGGTCAAACTTTTACACTTGGATCAAACTCAATTCCAAATGGAAATGTTTCATTATCTTTATTAGCGAGTGTAAGTGGTTCATCTACTATTACACGTAAGACTGGAGCAAATGGAGCTCTTTTGATTAATAACGCTGGAGGAAATATTGACTTTTCTCCTGGAAGTGGAACATCTACAAAGTTTCAAGTTAGTAGCTCTAAATCAACAGTTTCTAATCCATTACACATTACCGGTGCTGGATCCTCAACAATTGCTGGTACTAATTTTACTAATCCAGCGTTATTAGTTGGTTCTTCTACCAATGGTATTGCGATTGATTCAAATGAGATCTTACAAAAAGGTAATCACCTTTTCTTAGGGGTGTCTGACGGTGCATCTCAAAATATATATTTTAAAGAAGGTTTAAACACAGTAGCAATTGTTCATGGTAATACTGGAGATATTCAAGCCACTGGAGGTCTTATTACAAATACAGGTATAGTAAGAAATAATAGTGATGCTAGTAGATTAATTCTTCTAGGTGGTAAAGAAAATAAAAGTGGTGCTGATATTGAATTATACGGTATTAATAATACTAATCACCCAGGTTATGCTTATTACGATGCAGATAAACACACATTTAGATCACAAGATAATAACGTAACTGCTCTTACAATTGACTCAAAGGCGAAAAAAGTTACTCTTCACGCAGAAGGAACAAATACAAACCATTTGGTTACTAAAGGATACGTAGATAAAAATACATTTCCAAAAATAACTACTAGAGATGATATTACTACCCGTATGGATAGCGGTTTTTATCAAACCGCGAGTGCATCAATTGCTGAAGGCTGGCCAGAAGATAGAGGTTGGTACCATTTACTTACAACTACACATTCGAATACTAATAATTATCATGCTTTACAGTTTGCTGCATCGTATTATGATCAAGAAGTTTATTTTAGAAGTACACGTGACAAAGGTGATCGAGAATGGAATAAATTATGGCACGCAAATAACGTTGGACCCAATTCTGGATTAGATGCTGATTTGCTCGATGGAAAAGAAGCATCAGAATTTTCTTTAGATGGTCATAGACACGATGACCGATATCGAAAGCTTAGTACAAAAATTGGTAAAGATGATCTCACTACTGGAGCGCCCGCATGGACATCTGCAGGTGTTAGCATTCCGGCTATTTTAACAGTTAATAATTCTGCTACTATCGGTAACAGTTTAACGGTTGGTTCTAGTATTACTTTAAACGGTACAGACTTTAAAATATTTAATTCTACCAGAGCTGGATCTGGTAATACCCACAGTGGTAGAGCACTTGTTCATGGAACTAGTGATAGGTTAATTATTAATTATGCAAAAGATTATACCGGAGGAGTAGAAGTTAATGGCAAAGTAATTGCTCCTAATCAAACTAAAGCACTTATTAATTCTAATAATAAAGCCTTAACTACAAAAGAATATGTTGCATCTGAGATTGCAAAGATATATCCTGATGATAATTATCTAGCAAAAACTAGTTCGACAAACCAATCAATAAAGGCTGCTCTTACTATTAATGGAACGGTGGATCCTGGAGCAAATATAAGAGACGACTCTACTTATGTAAAAGATGGAACCAATTTATTGCTTAAAGGTAGTAGTAAGGGTGTAAGTGGAATCTTTTTCCAATCTGAAAAAGATGGAACTAATATTAATCATGCTTCTGATTTTGGTTATATTCAATACCATGCTCACGGTATTGGCAATACTACTAGTGAACAATCAGACCTTGTTATTGGTGTAACAAATGACGCGGGCGGATCAGTTATTGATAAAGTTGTAATAGATGTTCCTGGTAATAATAACTTTGTTCTTACACCAAATAACGGTACTACTGAGCATAAAATATGGCATGAAGGAAATGACGGACATAATTCTGGATTAGATGCTGATTTGCTCGATGGAAATCACGCATCAGCGTTTGCTAAAATTAATACAAAGGTTTCGGTTTCAACTCCAACATCGGCCAACCATGCTACAACAAAATCATACGTTGATGATGGAATTACAAATCTCGCTAATTCAAAGGCAGATGTAAACCACAATCACGATACTCAATATGCGGCTAAAGATCATACACATAGCGGATTTGTTAATACATCCGGAAATGAATCAATTAGCGGGTATAAAAATTTTACTACTGGTATTAAGTTGTCGTCAAATGTAAGCCTTATTGGTAGTCGTGCTGGTACGATCGACACCTTAGACGTGTACGCGAATGATATTATATCTTTCCAAACCGCTTCCAGAGCCGAACGTCTGAAAATCGATTCCGCCGGAAACGTGATTATTGGAAAGACTGATACAAGCCCATGGGATAATTCAAGCGGTGATGGTGTTGGTACAGTGATGCGACAAGATGGTGTAGTAGGTATTACAAGAAATAATGGCACGCCGTTATATGTCAATCGTATTGGCACTGCTTCTACAATTATTTCTGCAAGATCGAATGGTTCAGAAAAGTTCATAGTAGGCTGTAGTAAAGATACTGCTGGAAAAGAATCACCATTCTTAAGGCTTGGTAATGCTGATGTAAATAAATTTTGCCAAATCCAATTTGGTGATAAAACTGATCACGATATTGGTCGTATTATTTATTATCATAATAGTGATACTATGCAATTTATCACTAATAATACGACAAAATTTAGAATCCACAAAGATGGCGGTGCCGATCTTCCGAAATCTACAATTGCTCAAATTAACTCCTCTAACGATAAAACAATTGCTACTAAGGAATATGTAGATTACAAGGTAGCTGGAGTTTCGACTGGAAAATTATATCACGTTAATGCAGTTCAAAAATCTCGGTCTTATTTTCTTACCCATGCCTATAACTCATCGAGTAATGTAAAGCCAAACGCTACTGTTAAAAATTATGCAATGAGCATATTCCCAAACTTATCTGCTGGCGATACAGTATCAGTAGTTTGGGGATATAGAACGCACGATATTAGTAATGGTACGACGTACGCATTCCACTATGCCACAACACTGTATAGCGTCGTAAATTCTAGCACTTGGAATGTAATAAACAACGGGAGAATAATTTAAAAATAATATATAATAATGAATAATCACGTAATAGTATTTAATAAGGTCTCAAAAGAGTATTTTGCGGTAGTATCGCCTAATGCAATAGATCAAGTTGATAAGAATTTTTTTACTACCAAGACTGTAGAATTTAATGATACTACCCACGAATGGGATGGAGGAAACCTTGATAATGGACAAGTTATTGCCAAAGGTGATTCTATTCCTGTAATAACTGAAAGTGATCTAGACGCGACTTGCGGAAAATCTATTACAGATGTATATCAAACACACCATGAATTAAATGCAATTATTGATGTATTGAGTCAAATTATTGAAACACAAAATATGTCAGGTGCTGCTATAGATAAGTTTAATGAAGTAAAAAACTTTATAGCTAATCGCAGATTGATAAATGAACGATATAAATTGGCTTATCAAAACGACACTTTGTGGAATTACGTGTCTAAAGAACAAGAACAAGAAGATATCGACCGTTTGTATGATGGAGGATTATATGAGAAAATAACAACGGATTTATTGTATGAATCATTTGAATGAAATTTCTGATCTTTTACATGTTTATCCAAACTTCTTATCTGAAGAAGTATGTAATGAAATAGTTGAATATTCAGAAAAAAGGCCAAACATATTTCGTGATAGAAGCAAAGAATATATAAATCGCGGAGTTGATGGTGACGTAGGAAAATATTACGCGGCTGAGATAAGCCGTAAAAGTTTAGTGCCTCTATGGAAAAAATATTTTAGAGATTTAATGTTTAAGGAATTTGCTCCGGTTGAGGTGCAAATCAATAAGTATGATATAGGAGCATTTATTCCTCCGCATGTTGACAACAACATGGCTTTTCACACAATTTGTGTTCCATTACAAACAGATCCTGATAATTGTTTAATTTTTGGAGATAAAGAAGTTTATCATAATAATATAAATATCAACGAAGCAGAGAAAGAAGAAAAAATTAAAGTATTTAAAGATAAAAAGGGATATGGCTATCATTTTGAAGGAATGAAACCAGTTCATTGGGTTCCACCAGTTACTTCTAAAAGATACAGTTTAGTAATCATATTTTAAGATCATGAATAGACAACAACATACATTTACAAACATTAAAACAAAAGTTAATACTATTTTAAGTCATGCAAATAGTTTAGGCTTTAAAAGAATCGAAGGTATCGATAGACGCGAATCACACATACACGATAACTTAGAAACTCTTTCTGATTATGAGTTTATAAGCTCACGAGCAGTAGCTAAAAATAATGAGCTATTTAATGCTATTGAAGATTTAGCAGAAACAATAGGACTAAAAGACAAAGTTCTTGTTTCATCATTTATGCAATTACAAAGCGGTGACTTTTTAGAGTGGAGCGATATCGATTATTGGAAAGAAAATACAATTGGAAAGTTCTTTTCAATCGCATTAACAAGTGGCAATTCAATAGAATTTAAAGACGGAATAGTCCAAGTTCCCAAATATGGAGCAATTGAATTTAATACTGGTGATGTTCATCGTATTCGGCCCGTCACTTCAAAACAAACATGGTTGGTACTAATGATACCAGATTATTTTAATCTCGTTTAAAGATATTAACTATTTACAACTTATATAAATAAGATTATGGCAGCAATAATTACATCAGAATTTAGAAAAAACTCCCGAAAGATTTTTACTAATGATATTAAAACTTCAACGGTAGATGACTACTTTATTGGATTAGGTAAGACAGATAGTTGGTCTGATACAGCTGATGCTGAAGGCAATCAGGTAACTGAATATAGCAGACAATTTTCTGCTCCTTTACCAACTGACACAATTGTTAATAAGAACGACGTGTTAGAGAATCTTATGGTTCTAGTAAGAACAAAGTCAGCAGAGGTTTTTAACGTTATCCCGAGAAACAATTGGGCATTCAATCGTATCTATAAGGTATACGATCCAACCGATCCAAGATGTTTTGATTACGAAACAATCGATGGTGTTGCACATTATCCATGCTATGTTACTTCTAATGATAGAATCTATATGTGTCTTTCTAATGTTGATAGCAACGGAGAGATCATGGAATCAACTACAGCTATTCCATCTGGAGCAGGTGCACCAGAACTAAGTTATCACACACCGCAAAGGCTTTCTAATGGTGAAGGTTATGTTTGGGCGTATGTAACATCTTTAGATGAAGATTCTAAATTTTACACAGATCAGTTTGTAAATTATACATATCCTACGCCTGGAATTGAAGAACCATATAATGCCACTGGTGGTTTAATTTATGATTTTAAAGTTATTAATGGAGGAGGAGCAAGTGTTACCTCTGACAATTGTGTAATAAAAATAGTTGGTACAAATCGTGATGGCGGTCCTGGTGGAGCAATTGAACCACGAACTGACGTAGTAATACACGAGAATAATACAACTGAACCTCAGTTTAATGTAACATTCGGTCCTAATGGTATTGAATCGATCAAATATAAGTTAGATGGTAATAACGATGCGGCTTGGGTAAAAGACTTTTTATCTGCTTCTATTTTAGTAAAAGTCGGTGCAACGGGTAATGAGGTTATTAATGAAGATATTGATATTATACCATATGTTTTACCATATGAAGGTTTAGGAAAATATCCTGACAATGATCTTCCTTCTTATTATGCTGGTATTGCAGTCGATTTTATTGGTGAAGTTGATGGAGAAGCACCAGTTGGTTACAACGTTGATATTCGTCAGATTAGTTTAGTAAAAAATCCTGAAAGAAACCCAGCTGTAACATCTTTAACGGATAATGACGACGATACTAACGAAGGCTTCTATACAAGTGAAGAAGCGTATGACGCATTAAAGTATCTAACACTTACAGCTTCTTCTTTACAAAGAGATTATATCGGCCGAGATTTTATTATTGAACAAGAAGGTACCGGAGCAAAAGCATGGTTAGACTATGCGGATAATGTAAATGAAAGATTATATTATCACCAAAATAGTTCACCTCTTGTTAACTTTAAAAAGTTTTCACCTACAGAAGGAGAAGATAGAAAAGTAAAAATTACAAGTATAGCGGGTTTCTGGGACAATGAAGAATATCCGGTTCTTAGCTGTGAAGATCCTGAGTACTTACCACAAACAGGTGAAGTTATTTTTTATGAGAATAGAAAGCCTATAAATAGAAACTATAATCAAACTGATGAAGTAAAACTTGTTATTCAATTCTAATGGCCATAAAAACTTATCAAGTCCCACCATATGTCGACGATTTTGCGGTAGAAGACATTAATTTTAATAATAAGACGGCTGAGGAAAAGAACTTTCTTCGGATTCTTTTTAAACCTGGTGTTAGCGTACAAGTGCGCGAACTTAACCAGATGCAGTCTATTCTACAAAATCAAATTGACAAAGTTGGTAGAGGTGTTTTTAAAGAAGGTCCAGTTCCCGAATTAGCTACAGAAGCAACACTAGATCGTTCTATAAGTTATGTCGATTTAGATATAGATCCAGCACTTATTACTGGATTGGTTCCGTATTTAAACCTTGTTAATGAAATTCGACTTGATTATAATCCTGCAGTAAGTCCTCAGCCTTTTATTAATGCTGAGGTATTGCACTATCAAGCTCTTCCAGAAACAAATAGATTTAGATTTTTTATCAAGTATCTTAACTCGGTACAAGATGATAACGGCGATAATGTACAAGAGTTTGATCATTTAGCAAGTCCTTCACAGGTTGTAGAATTAGCTAATCTTGTTGAAACTGAGTTGCAAACTCAATATGCGGCTGGAACAAATTTCGGTACTGTAGTCGATACTGGTAAAGCTATTCATGCAAAATCCGAAGAAGGTGTATTCTTTGTTAAAGGTCAATTTGTTTATGCTGAAGATCAAGATATTTACGCAAAGGTTCCTGCAGACGATTACCTTATTAATGCTAAACTTGTTTTTAAAGTAGTTGAAACTATTGTAAACTACCAAATGGATAGATCCTTACTTGATAACGCTGCTGGTTATCCAAATGAAACTGCACCAGGTGCAGATCGTTATACGATTGATCTTCAATTGTCAATCTTAAGTAAAGATGTTTCAGATAATGACGAACTCTTTATTGATGGTCATGAAAAGATTTTTGGTTATAATACGCCTGTAGGTGATACGCTATCTCTTTTAGAAGTTGATGATAGCGCAGTTGTTCAAGTTGCTCGACCAGAATTTAGCGGAATTACAGACGTATTAGCTGAACGTACACGAGAAGAAAGCGGAGACTATACATTAGACCCGTATCTTATTGATATTACTGGATTCTATAATGATACTACAGACGATTCTAAATGTGGTCGTGGGGTATATAGCGCAGAGCAAATGCTTGATAGCGATGTCGTTATTCCTGCTAATGATATTTCTGGGGTAGCTGCTGGTCAATTATCCGAGAAATCAGAAGCAGATAGAATCAAATTTGGTGAATCACGTTTTGTAGTAGGTGTTGAACCATCTGTAGCATACGTCGATGGTTATCGAATTGCTGAACCCGAAAAAATTAATGTTGTAGGAAGAAAAGCCCGTACGACTTCAGAGTTTCAACAAACGTATAGTAACGCTAATCTTGGTTCATATCTTTTAGGTACTGTGTTTACTGGAGCACCTTCATTTGATGTAGATACAGTATATGATATTACAGATACAGGTGGATCTAATACTTTTGCTACATGTAGAGTGCGTTCAATTGAAAGAAACGGATCGCAATATAGGTTGTATGTTTATGATATTCAATTTGCTGGTTCTTATACTTCTTTAACAGGAGCAACTACAATTACAAGTGGAGCATTTAGTTTTACAATAGATACTACTGATGGTGTTGGTCTATATGATCCACAATACAATAAATCAATTTATAAACTTCCAGCTGATTTTATTAAGTCGGTTAAAAACCAATCTGAAGAAATCGAGTTTACTGCAAGAAAAGTATTTACTCCTCAATCTCCAACAGCAACTACAGTAGTACTTCAGCTAACTAGTCCTGATAGATTCGAAGAATTCGGTACTGATTCATATATCATAATTGATGCTAGCGGTAATATAAAAGCGGTGAGTCAAGCGGTGCGCAACGAAGAAACAAATAATAATCAAGTAACACTTACGAGCTCTGGTATTGATACCAACGGCACAGTGTCGGTTATAGCATCATATCGTACAAGCTTAACTAAAAAGGCAAAAGCTCTTACATCTATTACAGACGAAGTGTTGTCGGGAGATAATACCACTGTTAATACAAACACCGAGATTGAATTAGCTAATCATGATATTATTGCAATAACATCGGCTCAAGATTTTGCCGGTAATAATATTGATAAGGAGCTTTTTATTCTTGATAATGGTCAAAGAGATGGTTGTTATAAGAAAGGAAAGGTTAAATATATTGGTCCTGAAATAACTGCTTCTGGTGCTGGTACAGGTGGACTTAAAATATCTTATACGTATTTTGCACATGGAGGAGGAGATTACTTCTCAGTTGATTCGTATTCAGTTGATTATCCAGAGATTCCATCGTATAAAGATATTCGACTTTCTGATGCTCTTGACTTTAGAGCTAAACTCGGTGGTGGTGATGCTGGTACACACTTAGATCCTAATAGTACTATAGACGCTCAAATCCAATATTATCTTTCTCGTGTTGATAAACTAGTTGTTACTCGTGAAAGTGAATTTAAACTTATTGAAGGTATTCCAAACGTAGTTCCTGAAGAGCCGAGTATTCCATCAACAGCGATGCACCTCTATACTCTCCATGTTCCGGCATATACGTTTTGCCATACCATGATCGAAACAAGTTTTATCGATAATCGTAGATACACAATGCGAGATATCGGTAATATTAATTCGCGAGTAAATAATCTAGAATATTATACTACTCTATCGTTACTTGAAAGAGAAGCTAACGGTAAGCAAATATTTGAAACATCTTCTGGTAACCCATACGATAGGTTTAAGAACGGAATTATTGTTGATAGTTTTGCTGGTCACGATGTAGGAAATATATTTGATTCGCATTATAATTGTTCAATGGATTCGGAAGATCCAATTCTTCGACCGTATTTCGAAACACGCAGCATCCCATTTACACAAACTGGCAATAGTCAAGATACTAATAATGTATCGATTAATGATGGAATTGCTACTCTTTCGTATTCAACTGGTCCAGCATGGATTGATCAGCAAAAAGCTGCAGTATCAATCAGTGTTAATCCTTATGATGTTGCAACTTGGTTAGGTTCTTTCAAACTTTCTCCGTCATCTGACGAGTGGATGGAAACTCGAAGAGCGCCAAATATTGTAAACGAAGTTGGCGGAAGTCTTTCTGACTTAAGAGCAGAAGTTAATCGTGTTAATCAAATGGGTACACGATGGAATTCTTGGCAAACTACATGGACGGGTCGACCTGTAACACGAACTACTAAAGAACGAAGAGACCGCACTGGAATTCCTTGGGGCCGAGGTCCCGGTAGAGGTTGGGTTCGTAGAGTTACTACTACTACTACTGAATCAAAACAGGTGCGAACAGGAATTAGAACTACTGCTAGAATAAATAGCGTTACTCGCCAAAAAGATGATCGTGTAATTGATGTAAGTTTTGTACCATTTATTCGTGCTCGTAAAGTTTACTTTAAGGGTAAGTTATTCAAACCTAATACAAAGCTAAAGGTATTTTTTGATGGTGAAGATATTACAAAATATGCTACTGGTGTTGTAGAAGGTGATTATAAAGAATGGTCTGAAAATGCTTCAGTGCGAGTTTATCATAATCAATCTAATACATCAATTGCAGGTAGTGGCGGTGATATTGTTACTGATAATAAGGGTGAGGTGTATGGTTGGTTTGTTATACCAAATAATTCAGAGCATCAATTTTCAGCTGGTGAAAGAAAGGTTATTCTATCTGATGGTAAAACTGCTACTGATCCTGCAGCTACTACAAGCGCAGATGCAGTATATACTGCTCAAGGTAAAGTTCAAACTAAGCAAAGAACTCTTATTACTACACGAACAGTTGTTAGACAAGATCAACGTATTACTCACTCTCGAATCCAGTCTTCAACCGGTGTTACTCGTACACAGTGGTATGATCCATTAGCACAATCATTTATTATTGGAGAAAATCCAACTGGTATTTTCATTCATTCAGTAGATCTATATTTTAGTCACGTATCTACTAAGAATGTTCCAATTAAAATGTATCTAGTTGAAGTTGAAAACGGTATGCCTACTCAACGCCGTGTCCCGTTAAGCGATGTGATAAAACAACCAAACGAAGTAGCAACAAGCGCAGATGCAACTGCTGCAACAACGTTTGAGTTTGACTCTCCTCTATATCTTCAATATGGTACTGAATATGCTATTGTTACTGAATCAAATTCATCACACTATCGTCAATGGTTATCTGAAGTAGGTAAAGATGATGTTACAACTGGTGAATATATTTCAAAGAACCCATTCTTAGGTGTATCATTCAAATCTCAGAATGCTTCGACTTGGACACCTGACCAAATGAAAGACTTTAAGATGGTTGTTCGAAGAGCAGACTATCAGACATCTGGACATATTATATTGGAAGCAAGTGGAATTAGTTCTGCTGTAACTGACGAAAGTGATGGTCCACTTGAGTTCTCACAAATTCAGTTGAACACTGACTTTATCGAACATCCAGAAACAGAAGTACTATACGAAATTTCAGTTGATGGTGGATCAAGTTATGAAATAATTGTTCCAAACGAAAACCATTATATTTCTACTACTACACCAATTACAAATAATTCGAATATAAAGATAAGAATTACTATGGAGAGCGAGAACTCAAAAGTATCTCCAGTAGTTGACTTAGATCGTATCTCGCTTATTGCTGTTAAGAATATTATTGGACCAGAAGATGGTACTGCAAGTAGCCCTAATCCTACAGATAGTTTAATGCAGATTGATGATGCGAGTCCTCCTGCACAATTTGATTCAGAACTATCAGCAGATCACGGTAATGCAACTGCGGTCTATATGACTAAGGAAGTTGCTCTCAATAATGCTTCAGATAGATTAGATTCATATCTTAACATTAATAAACCATATGCTGATAGTAACGTATTAGTATACGCCCGATTTAAAAGATCAGAAGATAATATTGAAGATGTTGCATTCGAAAGAATTGATCCATCTACTCCAATACCAATTAATGATTTTGATGACTATAGTGAAATCCAATATACGCGAGATTTCTCAGCTGATTCTCCGGTGCCACCGCTTTTTACATCTTTCCAAATTAAAATTGTTTTAGTTTCTAATGATCACGCTCTTGTTCCTACAGTAAAGGACTTTAGAGCAATTGCAACTATCTAAAATGAAATTAATAGTAAAAGAAAACACTGCACTTGAACGAGACAATAAAACAAATGCAATACTAAATAATGATTCTTCTGGATATAAAGCTGCCTTACTAAGAAAGAAATATAATAAAAAATCTGTAAAAGAAATTGCAGACTTAAAAGGTGAAATATCAGAGTTAAAAGATTTAGTTAAAACACTCATCGTTAAAATGAATAAATAGAGTTATGGCCCGAAAAGAACTATTTACAGACGTATTTGAAACTGATACATTTAACGAATGGAGACTTAAGACTAATTCGATTAAGATTAATCTTCAAGACATCTATGACGAGCTTGATACTTTAGATAGTAGAGTTGTACTACTTACTGGAAATCAAACAATCGACGGTGTTAAATCATTCATACAAAAGTCTAGATGGACAAAGGAGTATACCCAACACGAGGTAACTCCTATGCTGGAGCTAAGAGTTACAAATTCTAGTTCCCCGTATGGTCAAAATATTGGCCATAAAGGATCTGGTCCATCGATCGACTTCTATAATCCAGATACTACTACTGGAGGAAACACTTGGTTGACTTCCCGTATTGCTTCTATTACTGAAAGTAATTCAGATATCTTGCCAGATGCATCATTGGTATTTTACACTGGCAAAAATACTAAAGACATCATTGAAAAGATGCGAATCACTTCTAACGGTAATGTTGGAATTGGAACTTCATCACCGTCAACACAATTAAGTGTTCAAACAGCTACTAATAATAGCATTATATCTATTCGATCAAAGGATGATAAGTATGCAGCAGTAACATTTGGTGACAGTAAAAGCTATAAGTCTGGCCAAATTCAGTATCACAATATCGGTAACTCGATGAGATTTTTTACTGGAGAAGATAGTAATAATAATTCAGCTGAACGAGTTCGTATTACTTCTAATGGTAATGTTGGTATAGGAACGAGTTCTCCTTCTGAAAAGCTTGATGTAAACGGAAACTTAAAAACTACTGGTTCGATTGAATCTGCTGGTTTACTAGGTGGAGTTGCTCTTACTCGGGATGATGATAGAGCAAATGTTACATTTAATCATTATAGTGGTAAAGCTGCTGTAGATGGATCATCTGGAAGAATTAGCTGTAATGTTAACGACGCGCAACCATTTATGCACTTTCACTTAGGAGCTAATGCTGTTAAAAATAGTTCTCAAGAGTTACCATCGATTTTATCCTTATCAACTACTAATGTATATTTACTTAAGGATACATTAGTAAGCGGAACCCTGAATGTAAGCGAAAAGGTTGCTATACAAACAAAAGATAAGCCCGGATTTTATCCAGATTGGGACTTATGTGTAGGTAATAAATCCACTGAAGCTGGTCATGTAGCAATGTATGCTGATGGCGGTGCGATATCATTAAGACCTAAAAAGAATACCACTCACGCTTGGTTAATCAACGCGTATGATTCAAAGGGCGGATCAATGGGTGTTGTATCACGAAAATGGAATTCGGCTAAGAATGTCTATGATGACACATCCGTATTAGATTTTTATTCTAATAATAGTGTTAATGTTAGAAGTAAATTGGCTGTTGGCGGATTTGTTTCTAGTTCTAGTGCCAAATTCACAGTAAAAGGTTCATCTGATAGTGCAGTATCATCACAATTTAGAGGTACTATTCAAGTTAATCAATTTGATCAAATAAGTAGAGCACATGCATTTCTATCGACAAGCCAAGGATCAGCCATGGTCGGAGGTAACCTTCGCCTTTCAAACCTTACAGGTGAAGCAAGTAATGTTGGCAAAACTGCTACTGTTTGGATCACTTGTGATAATCAATATAAGCTTTATCACAACGATGCTTTAATTGGAGAGGGTACAGATTGGCAAAACCCACAGTCGCATACCTTTATAGTTACTGGTAACGATCGAATAGGTGTAGAGGCTATTAATACTAGTGGACCATACGGTCTATGTTACGTAATAATCGTTGATGGAAAGGTTGTTTTTGAAACAAATAAGACTGATATTAAAGCATCTGCTGGACCATTCTCAACTGGTTGGAATGTAAGCAATAATTTATTTAACTTCGGAGGTTCTATACCAGTAGATGGCACCTTTCAAGTAATTAAGCAGAGTCTTATCGCAGCTGTCCCTGGAGGGGATATCGGATCTGCTGAAGTTATTTGGATGCCTGACGGCACAGAAATTAACCGAACGTATTTTTTCCAAGGTAGATTTCAAGAGGTTACTGATTCATCATACCAAAAGGGAACAAATCTTAGAGGATCTGCAGCTATTGAATTTATTGAAGGAAGTAATAGCACGGGAGAAATTAAGTTCTTAAGAGCAAATGACACTAATGATGCTAATTATACTGTAACAGAATCTGGCCGGTTCGATGAAAATGGTCGTTTCGGTATTGGTGTAAGTAATCCAACCCAAGCACTTGACGTTAGCGGAAATATTAAAAGTTCTGGCACGATGTTCTTGACAAATGACGGCTATCCACAACTAGTATTATCTGATGCCAATCAGCAAACAAGAAGATTCGGTATTTGGAAAGAAAACACAAATGATCAGTTGGCGATTGGTCCTCAAACTACAGCAGGTTCAGGAACACCTGCTATACGAGTTTACCGTAATGCTACAGTAGATATTCTTAAAGGTGGTAAAGTAAACACGGTTTTAAATGATGATAAAGCACTTGTTAATAAAGCATGGGTTAAAAATGCGATTTCTGCAGGTGGTTTAGTTAACATCGGTGGTTCAGATGTATTTCAAGCAACTGGAGATATTTATTACGCTAAGGGTGATAAAAAACAAATTCAGTCACCTTTAGGCAATGTTATTCCAGACGTAGGCGCAGGAAATCATTCACATGGTATGCGTTTTGCTGGCATTTTAACATCTACACATGGTAGCGATGGTGGAGGATTATTCCTCGATGTTACTGATAATAATAACGACGAACATGCTTTATCGATTTACAATACAGCCCAAGCTGTCAATAAAGAGGTATTTCATATTAGATCTGCAACAGGTGATACATATTCTGCAGGTGATATACATGCACGAGGCGGAATTGCATCAGAAACTAAATTAGCTATTGGTGATAAGGATGAGTATTGGACAGTAGAAAAGAATAACACTGATTTACGCATTGTTTATCGAAGAGGTGGAACAACCCAGACTGCTTTAACTCTTAATTCACTTGGTCAACAGCTTATTGAAAGGGAACCGACTGCAGCTAAACACGCTGCTACAAAGAAATATGTTGATAACCGCTTAAACTCAGTTATTACAACTCTTCCGAAATTTCAGGGTATAAGTGGTGATAGTGCTGTTAACAGTTCTTATAACAAAAATTCTGAATTCTCTTTTGATATCGCTGATCTCTCTGGTCTTTCGTCCGCTAATGCAGCTCGGGTCTATGCAGTTGATGCTACAATACATACCTTTGGTGGTGGAGTAAATTTCTCAAAGAATTTTATTGAAACTTCATTTAAATATCCAGACGGAGAATTTAAAATCGTTCAATCCTCGCACGGGGTAAATGATGACGATGATTGCGGAAGTTCAGCATCAATTCAACTTCCAGTAAGTGGATCGAAGGTTGTCTTTAAAGCTAATCACGATGGTAGAGCTACACCTGGATCAGGAATTAACGGAGTCTGTAAAGTAGTGATAAACGGTTTTTGGTATTATGATGTATCATCAACGCCACAAAGCGGTGGAATTTCCTTTGCTGCTCTTGATGAATTTGATATTGATGTGTTGATTTTGCAGGCTAGTCTGTCAACCGATAGTGGAAGTATAATCCATAAGAACCTAGACACTAGGTTAACTGAAGATGTTACTCATACTATGCTAAAAACAAACTATACGCGACCTACTACCGCCGCTCAATGGGAAGCATTTAATGCAGAATTAAGTAGTAATCAGTACGGTATTGTTTTTACTACTATTGTACCATTCTGGTCCTCATCATACCAGGCCAATCAGTTTGCTAACAATACAGTTGATGATATACCACAAAGTACATATAATGAAATAAGAGACTTTGTTACTAGAGGAGGTTCTTTATTCATATTATCTGACCATGTGGTAGTTACCCGACAAAGTAAAGGTCTCGAGAAGATGATTATAGAACTTGGAGGTACTACAACACCAACCAACCTTACACTTGATAATATGAACGTGCCCAACTTTATAGACAAAACTAATTTTCCTAGACACTTTGTTTCGGAGCCTTCGGCGGAAGCAGTCGAATTGGGTATAGTTAATAGCGCTGGAGGTACCATTAAGGTAACGAGCGGCTCTAGGATTATTGATAACTTAACAAACGGTATACCGTTGATGGACTCTGGTGTAGGCCAAAACGGTCAACCCGCCAGCGGTATACACGGTTGGTTCGGAAAATTGGGACATCTCAATAACGGAGTTAGAGGAAATATTATCTGGATTGGTGACCATAATCTGCAGGGTGATATAGGTAACCGCATTATACATCCTCTACTAACATTCATTGAGAAAACAAATTAATAAATAGAACATGGCATACTCAAAAATAATTCATACAAAGAGCGAAGCTGTTGGTGCTATTCCAGCACAAAATAGTTTGTCATATGGTGAAATAGCGATTAACTATTCAGACGGTCATCTATATATTAAAAAAGCTGATAATACTATTCATAAGGTAGCATCTTCTGATTTTCCAGCACAAATTGGAACTTTGACATCCGACGTTAAGTCTCTCACTAATACACTAAATTTTCTTAATTTACAATTTAGAGAAGCTGAGGATCTAGACTTTGGTCGATCGAATATTAATGCTGTACGATCACATAATGCGCTAACATACGGGTTATCTAATGAAATAGGCGCAAATGCCGATAATAGTTTATTATTCGGAGTTTCAAATAAAGCCACCGCTAAACGTACCATCGTATTTGGTAGAAATAATACTGCTACTGGTGATGATGCTATTGCGATCGGATCTAATATTACAGCTCCATCAGGTGTTGCTGAATTTGGTAAATGGACTAGTAGCGACACACGCGGAGCTACAATCCGGTGCGGAAGTAATAATGTAGGAATATCAATAAAAGATACGGTTGAATCATTTGATGATGGTGGTGCAGATGTAGGAGAAGAACTAGTTGGCACTCTTCCACGAGAAATGTACGCTATTCGTAGAAATATTAATGAAATATTAATTGATGTAAATGTTGGAGGAACAATCACGACATGTTCTTTTGGTGAATCAACAGATAATGGTAGCGGCGCTTCTGTTGGTTCAGCTATTCAAAATAATCGAAGTGATGCAATTACAGTTGCTTCGATCCGCAAATTAACGCAGTCAGAATACGATGCTTTATCTAGTGCTGGAAATATTGAAAGTTCTACTGTGTATTTTGTTACTGCAACTTAACTTTAAATAAATATTAATATGGCTACAGATAGAAAAATAACTGACTTAAATCCTTTAACTTCGCAGGATTTAGATTTGGGCAATGATTTTTTAGCAATCGTTGATAGCGGTGAAAATGAAACAAAAAAGATTACGGCGTCTAATTTGCTATATTCAAGCGTTAAAAGTGACGATATTAATAATATTATACAGCTTACTCGGACTGAATATAATGCTATTGCTACTCCAGATCCTAATACGCTTTATATCATTACTGCCTAATTGCCATGTCAAGTATTTCATTAACAAATGCTTCTAATATAACAGAATTACGATTTAATTCTGTTAGTACCCAGAAACTTGGCGGTACAATACAAAGTTTAGATGCATTTACTAATCTAGAAGAATTTTATATTATTGACCATGAATTAATAGGTTCTATTCCAGATATAAGTAATAATGCTGTTTTAAGAGAACTTAATTGTCAGAAAAATCAGCTTACAGGTTCTATTCCAGATCTAAGTAGTAATACAGTTCTAGAAAAATATAATTGCTTTAAAAATCAGCTTACAGGTAATATCCCAGATATAAGCAGTAATACAGATCTTACGCAATTTAATTGCTATGAAAATCAGCTTACAGGTAATATCCCAGATATAAGCAGTAATACAGATCTTACGCAATTTCTTTGCTATGATAATAATCTAACTGGTTCTATTCCAGATCTAAGTAGTAATACAGCTCTTGAAAGATTTAATTGCTCTATTAATAGTTTGACAGGTAATATCCCAGATATAAGCAGTAATACCGCTCTTGACAGATTTAAATGTCATGATAATAATTTAACAGGCGATATTCCAGATCTAAGTAATAATACAAATCTTATAGAATTTCATTGTTTTAACAATAATCTAACTGGGTATGCTGGTGGTTCAGTTTCACCCACATTATTATCATTTTTAGCATTTAATAATAATTTATCTATATCTGCGGTTAATTCTATTTTAGCTGCATTCGTGGCTGCAGGTGCATCAGGTGGTACTTTAAATTTAGGTGTAAACGCGCTGCCGATCGGTCAAGGAATTATTGATAAAGCAACTTTAATTTCAAGAGGTTGGAGCGTAACAACAGCTTAGTATTATGGCAATACAAAAAATAACAGATGTAGATAATATAGAAACCACACAGGAACAATGGTGGATAATATATAATGATGAAACCAAGACTGTATTAGAAGGACCGTTACAGTGTAGTGGATACACATCATCTCCACATATTATGGTTATAGGGGAGACTGAAGAAGAACTTCTAACATATATTGAAGAAAATGATTTAATAATTCCAAATGATGATGAGGATGAATTATGATTTTAAATAACACAAGTGATATAAAGGTAGGTTCTCAGCAAGTAGAAGAGGTGCGCGCGGGTACTGAATTGGTGTGGACTGTTCCTTCAGAATTATGGACTTTTGGTACACCTACTGGAGGTCAAGCGGTAGAAGTTGTAGCTGATTTTAGCGGATATGTTACTATTTATTGGGGTGACAGTAATAGCGACATACTAACTAGTAATGTAACCACTAATCATACATATTGATAAATAGATAGTATGGCTACTTACTCAAATCTTTTTATTGATCAAGGATCAGATTTTAACTTTAGCGTTGATCTTGCTACTGAAGGAGCATCTGTCAATTTGGCTGGATATTCGGCACGAGGTCAAATTCGTAAATCATACACATCGTCGACTGCAACTGATTTTAGTATTACGATCAATGATTCAGATACGTTATCAGCAAGTTTAACCGCTGCACAGACTGGTGCTTTAAAGCCAGGTCGGTATGTGTATGATATCGAAATACTTTCGGGTGATGCTACTCCAATCGTCACTAGAGTTGTTGAAGGTCAGATTGATGTCACACCTCGCGTAACTACTGGATAATATGACAAGAATAAACGCACAGATAAATCCTTCAACTAAAATAGTTGCAAAGTCTGCAACATTTCCCGCGAATCTTACATCGCTTTCAATATATGGTAAAATTATTGGTGGGACGGAAACTAATACAGCTAGTGGAGATCACGCAGCAGTATTAGGCGGTGTCCGTAATGCAGCTAGCGGTTCCCGTTCATTTATAGGTAGCGGTCAAGATAATACTGCTAGTGGTAGTGCTTCATTTGTAGGCGCTGGTTTCCGTAATACTGCTAGTATGACTAGTTCAGTTGTAGGTGGTTTCCGTAATACTGCTAGTGGCGATAGTTCATTTATAGGTAGTGGTCAAGATAATACTGCTAGTGGTGGTAGTTCATTTATAGGCAGTGGTCAAAATAAT
>Ga0228636_1000045_pt1 | contig 31674 bp, 56 predicted proteins | sample 45DmetaG_FD_182709 | JGI IMG/M metagenome (GOLD analysis project Ga0228636, IMG submission 182709) | Seawater microbial communities from Monterey Bay, California, United States - 45D | ecosystem: Environmental > Aquatic > Marine > Coastal | place: USA: California | collected 2016-11-03 | reverse complement strand
TAAGAGGGGAGTGGTTTAAGTTAAGTAAAATACAGGTAAAGTATATTTGCACTAAATATTAATATAAACAATTAAAACTATATAATTATGAAAACAGATTACAGATTTTGGGAACAGAACTTAAACCCTATTACAATGCAACCAGACGATAAGAAAAACTATAGCTCATCTTGGGATTTAGACGAGATGGATAAGTCTCAGAAGAAAAGAGAGGCCATACAAGAAAGACAAGCTATTAGAGAAGAAACTGAAAGAATTAATGCTAAAATTAAAAAAGTAGGTAAGTTTTGGTAGTATTATTTGACGCAGACAGTCTTATCTACGCATCTTGCTTTGATTCTAAATCAGATGAAAGATGGTTAACTGTAGATAAAGCTTACGAGAAGTTTCAAGAAGGACTTGATAAGATATTTGCTGAATTAGAAGAGCAGGTAGAAGTAGATAAGTTTATAGTATGTAACGGTTCTAAAGGTAATTTTAGACACGATATATCTAAGGAGTATAAAGCTAATAGAACAGGAGAGAAACCTCCGATACTAGGTAAATTACATAGCTTAGTTAAGAGAAAGTATAAGTCTCATTATGGTTTAGGAGTAGAAACAGATGATGTTGTAGCTACATTATGGAAAAGAGTATCTGATAAGAGTGGTGTAGATTCTGTTATAATAGTATCTATAGATAAAGACTATAAGCAATTTCCTTGCTGGTTTTATGATTACCATTGGAAAAAGAAAACATTATCTAAGATATCAGAAGAAGAAGCTACTATTAACTTTTATACACAAATGATTGTAGGCGATTCAGCAGACAATATTAAGTACTGTAAAGGATATGGAAAGGTTTATGCTAGAAAGCTCTTAGAAGACGTTAAAACACCATTCTCAGCTACTAGAAGAGTCTATACATTGTTTAAAGAAGTGTATGGAGATGAATCTAAAGAGAAATACAACGAATGTAAAGCATTATTAACATTAAAAACAGACTGCAATGATAACATCAGAATACAAGGGAGAAAGTGATAAAGAAGTTATAGATGCTTTCTACGATATATACAAATATAACTTACAACAAGAGCTTTTAACATTAGAAGAATGTCAATGGGATTTAGAAATAGCTGAAGAAGAAGAACAGTATCTAGCCTGCGCAGGTATATTTAAAGCTATGAATAACTACCAAGCTATTAAAGATGAGAAGTTTAATGAGTTACTAATGGAGATTATCACTAACACAGAATAAATAAAAATAGTTATCTTATTATGAATAGTAAAGAAATAAATAATTCTACTAGATGCACAGATATTTGCAACTACAATAATGAATGTATTATGGTTAAGGATAATTACTCTATGTGCCATTATTGTGGTGCAAGAGGAAACTTAAAATCAAAAGTTCAATTTGCAGATTATAGTATTGGAGAAAAACTATATTTGATAGACAATGGTGGTGGTGGACACAGACATTCCTCATTTGAGTTGATTGGTGTTTTTAGTGAGAAAACTGAAGCTCTTGAGATGTTGTGTGAAGAAAATTTGTGGGGAATTAAAGAGATTGAGTTAAATAAAATAAAAAAAAGTTATTTATATCCAAATGAGTAATTCAAAAGAAATAAAGCCTACTGATGGCAGAAAGGGCAACTCTAGGAAGAAATCTATACCTAAGTTGCCTATACCAGAAAGAGAAAGGTCTAATAAGCCAATGCTTAATCAAGCAAAGAAAAGCAGAAAGAAACAATATGCAAAGAAAGCTATCAAGAATGTATTTGGTAGTGAAGTTGCTATGTTTGAATCTATGGCTAAGAAAGCTAAAAAAGGTAGCTATAACCATATGAAGCTACTTACTGATATGATGTATTCAGAAGATAAAGATAATGTAGGAACAACTGTTAAAGCTCCTATTATAAACTTCTTTGGAGATAGTGATGTAAGTAAGAAAGTTAAAGATAAGATTATAGACGTAACACCTAAAGATGAGTAAATTAAGCATACACAATAAATACATACCACTATTTAAAGAACCTTCAAGATACTTCGTTGTAACTGGAGGTCGTGGTTCTGGTAAATCATTTAGTATTAACGTATTTCTACTTAACTTAACCTATGAGAAAGGTCATAAGGTTTTGTTCTCACGTTATACAATGATTTCTGCACATACATCTATTATACCTGAATTTATAGAGAAGATTAACCTAATGGGAGTTCACGAAGACTTTAGGATAACTAAAGATGAGATAATGAATCTAAAGACAGGTAGCTCTATAATATTTAAAGGTATTAGAACCTCATCAGGTAACCAAACAGCAGCACTTAAATCATTAAACGGTATTACAACATTTGTAGTAGATGAAGCAGAAGAATTAGTTGACGAGGAAACATTTGATAAGATAGACTTCTCTATACGTTCACAACTCAAACAGAACAGAGTTATTTTAGTAATGAATCCGACAACTAAAGAGCATTGGATATATAAACGTTGGTTTCAATCAGAAAATGTCTTAGGAGGCTCTAATATGAGCTTAAATGATGTAACTTATATACATACAGACTACAGAGACAATAAAGATAACCTATCAGAGTCATTCTTACAACAAATTATGACAATGAAAAAGAAAAGACCAGATAAGTATGAGCATCAAATACTTGGAGGTTGGTTAAATAAAGCTGAAGGTACTATAATAAGAAAATGGAGAGTAGGAGATTACATCCCCACAGAACTAACTTGTTATGGACAGGATTTTGGTTTCTCTGAGGATTTAACGACCCTAATTAAGATATCTGTAGATAAAAATGCTAGAAAGGTATGGGTTAAAGAGATATTTGGGCAGAAAGGCTTAAATACATCACAAATATATATGAAGAATAAGTCAGAATGTGGTTTAGACTTAATTATATGTGATAACTCAGAACCCAGACTAATAAATGAATTAAAAGTATTGGGTCTTAACATAAAACCTACTATAAAGAAGAAAGGTAGTATATTGTCTGGTATAGCTTTAATGCAAGATTATGAGATAATAGTAGATAGAAACTCTCACGGTATTATAAGAGAGATTAACAACTACGTTTGGAAAGATAAAGGAGAAGTGCCTGTAGATAAGTTTAATCACTATATGGATGCAATGCGTTATGCAATGATGTACTTAATACAGGGCATAAACTCTGGCGTCTATACAATTAGATAAGACGTTTAATATAAAGGGGTATGTTTAATATGAAGGGGTAACTACTTCCAACCCTCTTCAATCCACCAATCACAATTCGGATATAAATCAAGTAAATCATTTACAACCTTGTCAATTAATTTTGGCGAGGTTTCTGCGTTTAATATGAAGGGTTTAAGTTCTGTATTGGTCTGAATGAATAAAGTTTGCATTTGTCTTATGTTTAATATGATGCCTTATGTTTAATATGAAGGGGTGCGTTTAATATGATGGGGTAATTTTGGTTTTTGTAACTATTCTAAATAACTTATATAGAATGATTATAAATTGTGTAAAAATAGTAATATTAAATATATTTTTTGTATACGTCATTTTCATAGCACAAACATAGTATTTTAATAGTGTTATTTTAAACAAAAAAAGTGCTTTAAATGTTTGGTAGATTAAAAAAATTATTGTAGACGCGCGCGCGTTCATTATATTAGTAATTGAAATAAATACAGAAAATTAAGCTCCATACAAAAAATATCTAACATAGCAAAACAATTTTGCACTTTTTTTTGTTGCAAATATGATAATTTTTAAGCTGTTTTTTAGCTATTTTGTTTAAATAATGCAATGAAAAAGCTTATTTATTAAATTATCAATAAAAATGCATCAATTATTAGGTTTATATAGTAAATAAAAACTATATTGCAGTGTAATTAAAAACATATATACAATGACAGTAACTAACACAGTAACATTAACAGAAAACCAAGAGAACAAAGTATATTTATTAGTTCAAAAAATGTTTGAAGAAAAATTTACACAAGATTTTTGGCACTTCTCTTTTGAAGGGACAAGATTAAATTTAAACTCTTTTAATACAGAGTGTGTTTTTGAAGTTCATTCTTCTGAGGGTTCGTTTAATGTTTTGATTGAATTAAACAAAAACAAAAAAGGGTTGAAATCTACATTTAAAACAATAACTATTTAAAATAAATAAAATGACAAAAATTAAAAGAGTATTAAAAAAAGCAAATGAATTATTAAAAGATTGTGCAAAGGGTGCATCTTATGCAATTAGAAACTAAAATTATTAACTATAAAATATTAAAATTATGACTAAAGAAAACAGAAAAGAAATTAACGAATTAAACGAACGATTTACAAAATTACACAACGAATTATTAAAACTGAAAATGTGGAACATTGCAAAAGAGTTGTCCGCAATATATCACAAATCAAGCTCAGCAAATTACTCCGCTGGTATCAAATTTATGGAAAACTTATACAATAACTAAAAAAAATAATAATATGAAAAGCAAATATTTATTTTTAGCAAGCAAGCAAGCAAAAAACATCCCCTTTAGTGAAAAACTAAACGAATTTATAAGACTATGGTTTGAAGCCCGTAAAGATACCTTTGTTTTCACTAATGAAGACAATTTCAATGCCGAAGATATTGAAGGTACTTTTGAAAATCATAAAAAAATATATAGAGAAACGGGAAAAATTCACATTTGGACGGGTGAAAGTGATAATACAATTTTTGGTGATAGAAAAATAAACCATTATTTCCGAGCGTGGCACGACTACATACACTTAAATTACAATTTGGGTTACTCTATTACTGAAGAAAGTATAGTTTGTAATATACAAAGGGATATGTTACCAAAAGAATGGGTTTTTGAAAAGGACTTAATAAATGCCGAAATAATAGGGCAAGCGCATTACTTTTATATGAATAATGATTTTGTTAAAAATCAAAGATTATTTACTGCTAACTATTTAGAAGATAGTATTAACGCATTAAAAAAACAACAATAATATGACAACAAAAATAAGTATTACAACCGCTTTTAAAATACTAAACAGCAACAAAGATTTTATATTTTATAGGGTAGAAAATCAAAGATTAATTGATTTTACTTTGTCAAATGACATAAGCCGTTTTAGAGCTAGATACAACAATAAGTTTAAAATCTTAGATGATATTAAGAAACAAATAAAAACTAACCTTAAAATACAATTATAATGAATAAACAACAAATAAAACAATTAGAAGTAATTTCACAAAGCATTAACGATATAATTAAGTTGTGCAAAAAACAAAGTAAAAGCCCAAAACACTATTTAAGAGATAGGAAGTTGAAATGGAATATACAAACACTAAATAGTTGCTGCATTGAAATGAATAACTTTAATAATTACCTATTGAATAATAACTTTAAAAACATATAAAAAAATGAATAATATAAATAACATTATCGAAGACACTTACAACGAACTAGAAATAAACGATTTTGATTTTTACAATGATTTTACTAATAACTTTAATAACTAAGAATATGAATATACAAGATAGAATAAACGATGTTAACAATCTAGGTATTTTTAACAGCGAAGAAGTAAAAGAAAGTGAGTACAACGAATGTGTGTACTCGGTATTAAAAAGTATTGAATACTACCAAATATTCCATTTAACAAATAGTGAGTTGTACTATTTAGGAGAAGAAACGGAAAACATTTTAAATGATGCTGATTTGATAGAGGACACTGAAAAGGGTAGGATATACTGCTATAGTTAATAACAATTACAATAAATAACACCTATAAAAAAAACCTATATTAATTAATTTTATTATAGGTTTTTTATATACAAATATTTGAAGAGATGCAATAGAGAATAGATAGGTATATGATTGAGAAGTAAAACCAATAAACAAACTCATACAAGCATCTAAATAACCAACCTATACTAACATACCAGATAAATAATTAAATAGCTTAGAGAGGCTTAGAATAGCTTATATAGTATATGACAAATAGGCAGTAGATATATTTGGTATTGACATATTGACGTAAAACAAAGGTTGGTAATGTGTAGTAATTCGATTCGATGAATTTAACGTAAATCCAGATGTTGCTATGTGTAGTAATCGATGGTTGCAAATTCAACAAATATTCAATGAAATAATTTATATTAATAAAAATACGTAATATGTGAAATGTTCTATAGGGGTGTTTTTGTGTATATGTAACTTACTGGTTATCAGTCTTAGGCAAATAATTCTTGTCGCACAATTACAGATATATGCGACATTTTTAGGTTAATCTACTAAAACGTATCGCTTTTTCATATAACTTTTAGTAAACCCATTCATAAAATACCATACTGCATTTTGTTTCTTGTTTACTTTTTCTGCGAATGTAATGTAATTGTGCCTCTCTATTTTACCAGTATGTGTGTCTAAGACTTTTCTAAAAGATGATTCTTTTGGCTTGTTCTTAGATAGTACATATCTTCCATATAACTTAGTCCTGTTCTCGGTTAGAAGATTATTTAAAGAGCTTTTAGTTGCGTTGAGTATAGTCAATAAATTACTCTTAGTATCTCTTATAACCTCCTCTGTTTTTAAATCAAATATATCGTACTTGGCATCGTTGAATATAAACTCCTTATTAAGTTTAGGTCTGTACTTTGTTATAAGCCTCTTTTCTATTTTACCTAAAGATGATTCTCTTAGCACTGTTTTGTATAATACGGAGTCAAAGTTTTTACTTTTGATATGTGAATTTAACCTGCTCAATAAGTTGCCATTACTCATACCTATATACACCAGCTCATTATCTTTCATTAGGAAGTAAATAAACTTATCTATTCCAGAATTATTTAGGCTTATTATTTTAGGAAGATTAAATTCAGAGTACAAACTCTTATCAAAAGGGTATTTCTCTTCACTTATAGATATTCTGTTTACTACAGACATTCTCTTAGAACTCTTCTTTATATTACTAGCGTCTGTTCTTTTCTTTTGACAAGGTTTACAGTGACCACTCTTATACCTGTCAGTTTCTTTGTTGCAATTACTACAATACTTCATAAGTTATTTTTTACATTATTACGCAAACATACAAAATTAAAATGACATACGCAAGTTTTAAGCCTTATATCTTTCTACTGTTCTTATTGCTATCTCTAATATTTCAGCTATATCTTTATTACTTATGCTTGGTTTTAGATTTAATATCTCTCTAACCTTCTCTTTAGTCTTTACTTTAGCTTCTCTACTTATCTCTCTTATCTTAACATCTATATCTAAGCTTCTTCTCATATCAGCTAAATACTTTTCTTGTCTTTGCTTATATTCCTTATTCCAATTATATGTATGATGATGTATCCAACTCATAGGTTTATTATAATCTTCAAAGTTACTTATGTAATGCCTAGACCAAATATCATCTGGTTTAGACATCCACACAAACTCATAACCATCATATATTACTTTATGGTTAGTTACTTCTTTAAGGTTCTTTAATTGTTCTGTAGTCCAGTTAGTCATATTAATAATATATATAGTTAAACAACTCTCTACCTAAGAACTCTATTATTTTAAATCCTGTGTATACTATAGATACTGCTGTATATAGTAATACGAATAATGCTTTATATCTCATATCTTATAATTTATTAGTTAAATGTCTTTCTAAACCTGCTAATGCTCTCCAAGCTACTTTGGCTAGGTGTAATGTACCGTCATCATCTATAGGGTTTATAGTGTGGTCTATTAAGTGTCTAGTTAAAGCATCATACTCATCTTTAGACTTATCCATATCCCAATGCAGAGGTTTATCTGGATGGTGCTGGTCATTACCTGCTTGAGAGCACTTAGCAACCTCTTTTAAAGCATTAGGAAAGTATTTTAATACACCACTAAACACAGGTGTAGCTTTTCTCTCTTCTGCCTTTAGAATAGCATCTGCTACTATCCTTGAGTCTGTGCAGGAATAAGAAGGGTCTAGTTCTTCTGTAGGTTTATTAAAACCATTAAGCATATCTTGCTCGTAGTGTTCTCCAGTATTACCATTTTGCTCTATAGTTCTTATTCTTCTTTCGTGTTCTGCTGATTCTAGCATCTCTATTTGTTTTTCTCTTATATTCATTATCTTATTATTTTTAGTATTTTATTTAAATGGTTTAAGTCTTTCTGCATTAGAGCATTAAAAACTTCTCTTCTTACATCACTTATAACACTTTTTTTAGCTAACCTACTATTTTGGTATGTATCTGTAGCTTCTATTATAGCTCTTAGCTCTGTATAGTAAGATTTATACTTAGGCATTACTTCTAAATCATTATCTACTACTTTTATAGAATGTATAACGTTATCGTGTTTCTGACCAAATAAGTCAGCTATATCCTGCAAAGTCATACCAGTAAGCTCTCTTATTATCTTACAAGCATACATTCTAGGTCTAACTATATTAGTTTTTCTACTCTTTACTCTACAATCAGTCTCGAAGTATTTGTTTACTTGTGTTATTGTTTCTTTCGCTATCTCGTACTGTTCCTTTGTCATATTCTTCTAGTTTACAATAGCAACCACCAACTCTAAGTTGGCAGTCGCATATCCTTTGTTGCATATTATATTTCATCTATTTGAGCTTGAGCATTCTTTAAGTACTCTTCTTTATTAGTCTCGTAATCACTTAAAAGACCTTCTATAATAACTAATTCATCTAAATCTAACTTAGATATAGTACTTATTACAGAATCTATCTTATTTAGTATATTAGTAGTCATTTCTGGGTCTGATTGATATACTGAATCAAACTCTTCTCTTACTATAGGTTCTAACATACCGTTAACCCTATTTATCTGCTGTTTTAAGCTACCTTTGTATCTATTTGTTAATACTAGCTCTTCGTTAGCTTCTAAAAGCAACTGAGAGGTTAATACTGACTTTAAATAACTAATTGTTTCTTTACTTACTTCCATTATAGTCCTGTGTTTATGTTATTATCCATTACTTGTATTATATGTCTATATACACTTTTCTCTTGTTCCCCAATTAAATCAACTCCGTTTGCGAAGAATCTAAAGTGGTCTTTCTTGTCTGTTGCTCTTAATTCAAATTTATTCATCTTTACTGGTTTTAATTATTAAACTTAATTCTCTTTGATATGCTTCAGAAGCATCTTTTTCTTTATTAAATAAACCTATACACTTACGCTTTCCGTTTATGGTTATTTGAGCTCTCCACTTGCTCCTAGCTTTATCCCAATTAACACCTGTATATTTACTTGTACCTTTCTTAATATCTTTAACGGTGTTAAACCTTTGAGTTACAATTCTAAGGTTGTCTAACTTGTTATTGGTTTTGTTGCTATCAATATGGTCTACAACTATCTTACGACTACCAATCTTATGGTTTAAGAACTCAATAGCTACAAGTGTATGTATCTTTACGGTATAACCTTTACCTTCATTAAAAAGTACAACGTGAAAATAACCGTTAGCGTCTAAGTTTTCTTTTAATATTTTTTCTTTAACAGTCTTCCCAGTAGAACTTAACCTTTTTAGGCTTTTTACTCTACCTAAACTACTGACTTGATACTTACCTTCGTAACCCTTAATATCCTTAAATATCTCCATTTCTATTTGATTTTAATTGCATAACACTTCTAAAAAAATGTTTATCTTGCACTAAGTTGTGCTTTATAAACTTCTCTATTAAATAATACTCAGATAAAAACATCTCTAGTGAGTATCTAATTAATTGCTCGTTGTCAGAACCTTTCTCTTCTATATGTTTAAGGAAATGATAACTTCCGTCAGTATCTTTCTCCATAAATACTGTTACCTTACTTTTGCTATTTTCGTAACTCGCCAAGTCCTCTACTCTCATAATTTTAGTTTTTAATTGTTAATAGGTTGCAATAATACGAAAAATAAATGACATACGCAAATTATCTTTCATAATAATCTAAATAATCTTGTGTTTCTTGTATTTCTAGTGAATCCCTCATATAAACTGTATGTAATTCTACTACATAATCAAATAGTTCTGTCATAGCTTTAGATTGTATAGGTAATGGCATATCATCTGCCTTAGAATACACTTCTATGGTAAATAAACAATCCCAAGAGGTAAACCTTACATCTACGTCGTATTCTCCGTCTGAATACACTATATCCACTCCTTCGTGGTCTACTTCTGGATGTATTCCTTTTACTGCTTCAATAATTTCTTTTTGTGTCATCTTTTTTTCTTCTTTTTAATTAAATAATCTTTTTCTGGTATGCCTTCTATATTATTAAACCTAGTTTTTAACTCCATTCTAGCAAAAGACTTTCTTAATCCATCACTACGAACTATTGTATCTATAGAGTTAATAATATACCTGCCTGTACACTCTGTTTGTACTATCTCGTATATCTGATTGGTATTCAGACACTTAAACTTCCTAAATGTTATTATATTGTTTGAATCTAGTAATTCCATATGCAATACTACGAAAAATAAATGACATACACAAGTTTTAACACACTTATTTTAAAAATAGTTATCTTATTATACAAAAATAATATATGGACAACGGTTTTAATTTAAGTATTCCTAAGACGTTAAGAGGTGTAAAGCTGCATCAGTGGGTTAAATTTATGGAAATCCACCAGAAAAACAAAGATAATGAAACTTCTGAGTTTTTAGATAAGAAAATGATTGAAATATTATGTGATGTAAGCTTAAAAGAACTAGCATTAATACCTATAGCATCATTTGACACTGTTTTAGCTCATTTATACGACGTTTTAAACACTGAAGTAGATTTAGTTAATACATTTAAAATGGTAGGCTCTGATGGCGTAGAAGTAGAGTTTGGTATTATACCTAACCTAGATAAAATGACTTATGGAGAATGGGAAGACTTAGAAAACTATATATTTGACCAAAAGAATCTACATAGAGCAATGGCTGTACTATACAGACCATTAGTATATCAAATAGGAGGTAAATACAGAGTACATCCTTATCAAGGTACTGAGTTCTACGCAGATTTAATGAAAGAGATGCCAGTAGATATAGCTTTAGGTGCTAGGGTTTTTTTTTATCGTTTAGTGAAAAAATTAGGGAGCTATACAATGGACTCTATACTCAAACAATATCAACAGGAGCAGAAAGAGGGCAAGGACTCTCACAAGCATTCGGAAAAAAGTGGGGAGGATATCAAGCAATATTTGCTCTTGCAGAAGGAGATGTCAGAAGAATTGACGAAGTTACAAAACTCCCACTTCATCAATGTTTAATGTACCTAGAGTTCGTTAAAGAGAAGAATGAATTAGAAAATAAGTTAATAAAACAAAGTACAAGATAATGAAGCACGTTTACGACATATTAGATGTATTAAGAGATGAGTTAAGAAGCCATCCAGCTGTAAATACGGTCTCCTACGGAGACATCACTGACTTAGATTTAGATAAAACGACAATGTTCCCATTGTCACATCTACTAATCGATAGTGCATCTTACGGAGAAAGAACTGTAACATTCAGTATAAAAATATTATGTGCTGATATAGTAGACTATAATCAATCAGAAAGCCAATTTGATGAGTTTTACGGCAATGATAACTTACACGATGTTATGAATACACAGTTTCAGGTAATTAACTCACTAATAATGAAACTTAGAAGAGGAGATTTGTTTAAGTCTAATTATCAAGTAACAAGCACACCTTCGGCAGAGCCATTTAAAGAAAGCTATGGTAATGTGTTAGCAGGATGGACTACTCAGGTAGATATAGAGATACCTAACGCAATAGCTATATGTATCGAGTCAGGAAGCAGTAGTAATAATAGCAGTAGTAACAATAATGGTAGCAGCAACAATAATGGAAGTAGTGGTAGTAGTGGTTCAGTACCTGTAGTTACTCGACCTACAACTAGGTTTGCTCAATTAGACTCGCAATTTAGCTATCAAGTAATTGCTACAAACAATCCTACAAGCTACAGCGTGTTTAGTCCACCAGAAGGGTTGGTAATTGATGAGTCTACAGGTTTAATCTCAGGTGTAACTACTGGAGATGCTAGACTAGATTCTATGTCGGTTAAAGCTGCAAACCAATATGGCGAATCCGAATCTGTTCTTATAGGTATTAGAATGATTGAAGAAGACCCTACTGTATTGTTGCCACCAGATGAATTAACAGCGACAGACCAAGGCTTTGATGTTAGTACTGGGTTTGAATTTAGATTAGGATGGAACTACCCTCCTTATACTGGAGATATAACTATAATAGAGATATACAGAGATGGTGTTTTAAAAAGGACTGAAACTAATACGGTTGGAGGAAGTCAGCAAACTGCTACGGTTAGAAAGAATCTTAGCAATGTTCCAACGTACTCATATACAATTAGATTTGGAGATAGTGAAGGTAACTTCTCTGAAATGTCTGAACCTTTATTAGTAGATTTATAATAGATGAATAAGAATAATCTAAAAAAAGCACTAGAAGAACTAGTTGTAGAGTATAAAAAGAAGCTTTCAGCACAAGCTAAGATAGATAAGACTCACGCAACAGGTAGATTTGCTAAGTCTTTTAAAAGTAAGGTTACCGAAGATGGTTTTGATATAACATCGGACTTAAAGTACTCAGGAACTGTTGATGGAGGTTCTAGATCTGCAAGAACTAAAGATGATGGTATTGCTAAAAAGGATAGAATTAGAGAATGGGCAAGAATGAAAGGTTTGAGACCTTACAGAAAAACTAAAGCAGGAGGAACAAAGTTTGTTAAAATAACTGATGCATCTATGAAGTCAATGATCTATATGATATCAAAGACTATTAGAGAAAAAGGAACAATAAAGAGGTTTGGATACAATAAAGGTAGTGGTATCTTTGACACAGTATATCAATCTATAAGTAAAAAAGTAGGTGTAGAAATAGGATCTGCTTACAGTAAGGATATACAAGAAGATTTAAGAAAAATGATAGATAAATTTAATACAAATAGATAATATGGGATTAATATTAACAAGAAGTCCATTTCACATAGGTAGAGGTAGTTTAGACGCTAATGCTTCGTTAACCGTTCAAGTAGGTTACGTTGAGGAAGGTTATTTTCAGATAGACGAAACTTACACTTTAAATTTTAGGAATAATTATTATCTAGACATATCTCCTTTAGTTAGAAGCCATATAGGAACTTCGTATAATTACAGTACTACTCTTGGTAGATATACTTCAGATACCAATAGAGTTGATTCTTGTTATGTATCTGTAACGTTATCTGGAAACAAAAATGATGTAGCTCAAGATGATGTAACTACCAGATATTCGGCAACAGAAGGTTATTTGTACTCAGAAGAATCACGGAACACGGATATAGTAAGCATATTACGTAACAACAACTTTTACGCAGGTAGCTCAAAGATAATATACAAATTAGATGATTCTTACGAGCTTAGGATTCCTGTAATGAACGTAGGTAAAGACCTTCTTGATGAACCTGCTCAAGATAATATAACTGCTAATTGGATTAGTAAAGGAAAAGTTGTTCATACTGTTGATTTAAACTATTGGGTAGAAGATGGAGGATGGACTTCAGTTCAGTCTTTAAGTACTTTTAATATTAATCCAGACGAGTCTTTTAAAGGTAGGATTAACGATGAGGATGGTGTATTAGAATCATCTCAATGCTTAGAGGATTTCTTTAGTGAATTTAAACTGCTAGAAATAGACAAAATTACAATAAAATCAAGTCTTAATCAAAACCCTACAGTAATACAAGTCAAAACCATAGAAGAATGTAAATATAACCCTTATCGAATAACTTTTAAGAATAGATACGGCGCTATGGAAGACTTATGGTTCTTTAAAAAGTCTGTAAAATCTATAAGCGTTAAGTCTGATGAATTTAGAGCTAATCAAGTTGAACAAAGAGTTAGTGGTCTAGGATTGATAAGGTCTTCTCAAGAATATAATAAAAACGGTTCAACATCTATAACACTTAATTCTGGTTTTGTAGATGAAGCTCTTAACGAGTCTTTTAAGCAACTTATGTTATCTGAAGAGGTGGAATTATATGATTTTAATAATGATGTGTTAAGTGCTGTTAAAATTAAGGATTCAGAGCTTAAATTAAAGACGTCAACTAACGATAAATTAATAAACTACACAATAGAGGTAGAAATGAGTAATAACATAATAGACAACATAGTTTAATGAGATTGCAGCCACAATTATACGTAGATACAAGTGGGAATCCATTAGGAGAACCTACATTTGAGAGAGTTGAGTTCTTTGACTTTGAGTCAATAGAAATAACATCTACCGTACAAGACTTTAGGGATATAAGCAAAGTATTTACAGATTACTCTAAGACATTTAATGTACCTGCATCTAGTACTAATAATAAGATATTTAAACATTACTATAATTCAAGTATTATAGATGGGTTCGATGCTAGAATAAAGCAAAAAGCAGAGATACATATAAATGGTATATTGTTTAAAGTTGGTTATCTTAGATTAACTAAATCATTGATAGCTAACGGTAAGCCTAAGTCTTATAGTGTTACTTTCTTTGGTAGTTTAACTAATTTAAGTAATGTAATAGGTAATGCAGAGTTATCTGATTTATCTAGCTTAAACAAATACAATCACGAATATGAACAATTAAATGTTTACGATGGTTTTACTCAAGGATTACAGTTGGACGGAGATACTATGAATAATGGGGATGATAGAGATATTATTTACCCTGCTATATCTGCTAATGATAAGTGGTATTATGAATCTGGTACTGTTTCAGGTCCTGTTGAATACAATCAAGGGTATAGCGTTAATCTACACGATGAAGATGAAGACGGTACTTATGGAATTAACTGGTTATCATTAAAACCAGCTATAAAAGTTAGACATATAATAGATGCTATACAAGAAAAATATAGTAGTATAAAGTTCTCTAACGAGTTCTTTGGAAGTGATGAGATTGAAGACTTATATATGCTATTACATAATAATAAAGGTGTATTAGCTCCTGCTTCAAATAGTATGGATGATGTTACTGTTACTTACAGAGTAGGCACAAACAATAGTAATTCTGATTTTGTTTTGTCAGCCAGTAATACAGAGGCTAGACCTCCTAGAACTTATTGGGAAGTACCTAGTGATGGTGCTGACCAAAGAAGAGTGTTTCAATATCATTTAATATTAGATATTAGTAATACAGTTAAGTCTGGTGGTGGAAGTAATCCTAAATATACCGTGTCTGTATTGTCAGATGGTATTGAGATAGATAGGTTTACAAACTTAGAAGGGGATAACCAAGTAACATCTGTATTATGTACTGAAAACGTAAAAGAATGGGATAACCTAAGTGTTAGTATAAGTGCTAAAGAAAGTGAGTTGTCTAGTTTTGAATTGAAGTTAGACCTTAAATTTCTTAGATATAAACTACCTTATGACGGTTTTGACAATACTTGTGATGTGAGTAATTTTACTTCAACAGGAGGTGTTCCTGTAACAGAAACTTCAACTTACAGTACCGCTATATCTGGAACTCAATCAATGGTTAAGACAATAGAGATAACTAATAATATGCCTAAAATGAAGATATTAGACTTCCTTCAGGGTATATTTAAGATGTTTAACCTTACTGCATTACCTAACGAGGAAGGTGTGCTAGAGGTAAAAACATTAAATAAATTCTATTCTGAAGGTAATACTATAGATATAACAAACAAGGTTAATACAGAAGAAATAAGTGTTAACAGAATGGATTTGTTTAAGAACATAGAGTTTAAATTTGCAGACCCTAAAACATTTGGTATAATAAACAACAATGAAGTATCTGATACAGATTATGGAAACTTAGAATACCAAGCAACAGCAGACGGTACTGATTCTAGTTTAGTTTTTGATGGTAAAGATTACAAGATTAAATTACCTTTTGAAAAGATATATTACGAAAGATTATTTGATGAGACTAATACGACTTCAAGAACAGAGTTTGGACACGGATGGTTAGTTGATAAAGACCAAAACGAGATACTTACAAAACCTATATTGTTTTATAACATTGTTCAACCAGTAGACACTTTTTTAAATTTAATAGGTTTTAAAGATGTAGGAGTAATATCTCAATATAACAGACCTAGCAATACAAACGCAAAAGAGCGTTATATATCAAGCGTATGGAATACTACTCAAGGAACTAAGAGTATAAACTTTAATACAGAGTTTGATGAGTTTACTTTTACTGAAGTTAATCTAGGTTTGTTTAGAAAGTACTATCAGAACTATATATCAAGTATATTTAATAAAGGTACTAGGGTGTTTGATTTAGAAATGAAAGCTGATTTAGCATTCTTATTAAAGTACAATATAAACGATACATTAACTATAAAAGGAGAAGAGTTTTTAATAAATAACATAAGAACAAACCTTAATACTGGTTTAACTAAGTTAGAATTAGTACTTAAATTCTTTATTGAAGATGAAGATAGTTTAGTAGGAGATACATTAACAACACCTACAGGTCTTTCTCAGTTTAGTTCTACGGAAAACATAATAAGATTTAACTGGAACGCAAACCCAATAGGAGAATTAGTTGCAGGATATAAGATATATGTTGATGATTTTACCACTCCTCACGCAACAACCGTAGGGGTAGGTACTAACTATTCATTGTCTGGATTAACTATAAATACATCTTACAATATTAAGATTTCTGCTTACAACTCGCAAGGTCTTGAAAGTAGTTTAACATCAATAGTAGCTATGAACACAGGTGTTGCTGATACATTACCTCCTACAGCACCTACTAATCTTAGAGTTATAGAGCAAACAACTCTATATGTTAAGGTTGAATGGGATGCAAGTACTGATAACGTAGGTGTTACTGGTTATGATGTTTATATAGATAATGGTACTACGGTAACAACTCAAACATCAACGGCAACAACGCACACTATTACAGGATTAGCAACAGGTTCTAAATACCCTGTGTTTGTTAGAGCAAAAGACGCAGCGAATAATTATTCAGCACAATCTAATACAATTTCAGTTAAATTAACAGACCCAACATAATATGATAATAAAACAAGCATTAGAATTATTAGCAGGAGATGACTGGCTAATAGAAGACAAGGATATACAAATAGCAAAAGGGTTATACGAATTACCTACAACATTTGCTGAATTAAAAATGAATAATAAACGTAAAAAACTAGCGAAATAATGGCTGATAGTAACGAAGAAATATTATTAAAGTTAAAGATACAAACTGACAAAGCTAACGCTGCGTTAAAGAAGACTGAAGTAGAAATAAAAAAGACTATACAATCTTTTAGAGGTTTAGAAAAGGGTAGTTTAGATTATCAAGCTGCACAAGCAAAGTTGGCTAAACAACAAGCTACTTTAGCTCAACAGACCGTAAAATATAACAATGCATTAAAGATTCAAACATCTGCTCAATCTAGTGCTGTTAAACAGACGAAGCAATTAAGGAGTGCTTCTGGTGGAGCAACTGCTTCTGTAATGGAGATGGGTAGGGTTATATCGGATGCTCCTTATGGTATTAGAGGTATGGCGAACAACCTTACTCAGTTGGTTTCTCAGATGGGTTTTACTATAAAGTCTGCTGGTAGCCTTAAACTAGCGCTAAAAGAGATGTGGGCAGCTATGATGGGGCCCCTAGGTATAGTTTTAGCGATAACAACGGTTATATCTGCTTTAGACTTCTTTGCTGGAGGTACTAAAAAAGCAAAACAAGAATCAAATGCGTTAAGTAAAACTTTTGGCGAAAACTCTACTAAACTTATGGTCTTAAAGAGTGCGTTAGATGACTCTAATATATCTCTAGAAGATAAAAACGAGTTAGTTAAAAAAGCTAACGAAGAGTTTGAGGATTTAAATATAAAAATAGACGAGAATGGTAGGCTAACAGATGAGTCTGCTAAAGCTATAGATAGATTATCTCTATCTTTTATAAAGAATGCTAAAGCAAAAGCTATCGCTGGTTTAATACAAGAGGAGATGGCTGCACAGGCTAAACTGTCAGTTGAGAACATAGGTACTCAAATAGGTTATTTAGAAGGTTTTAGCTTAGCTGCTATGGCTGCATTTTCTGGTGGTCAAAAAGCGTTTAGTGCTTTCTTAAAGAAAGATAGCGATGACAGAGCAGAAGTTATGGACGAGTCTAGAGAAAGAATTGAAAGATATGTATCAATGCTTAAAAAGAATGGAGGAGAGTTAGCTAAGGAACTTTTTGGAGACAGTAAAGGCACTGGTAAAAATAAAGATAAGAAACTATCTCCATTCAAAACACCTAAAGAATTAGAGATAGATGTAAAGAATGCAGATAATGCAATTATACAATACGAAAGAAAGATAGAAGAATCTAGGTTAAAAAAAGAGCTTAATGATAAATTATCTGAAGCTACATCTGAAGAAGAGAAAAGAAAGATAAGAGAAGAGTATCAGTTAAAGAGACTACAAAGTCAATTAAATGCTGAAAAGAAGATGCTAGAACTAAAGCTATCTACAGAGAAGGCAGTGGTTAACACTAAGAGAAATAATCATATAGATGACTTAAAAAGAGCTACAGAACTTTATTTACTGAAGTTAAAGCACGAAGAAAAATTAGGTAATATTACATCTAAAGAGAGGGATGAATTAAGCCAAATGGCTAAGTCTCAACTACAAATAGCTACTAATCAAGCCAATACCGAAGCAGATAGTGCTATAACAGAGATTAAAGATAAGTATCAAACTTTATTTGGCTTCTTTGAGCAATTAGGTATAGCAAGAAAAGATGCTTTAACTTCTGGATTTGGAGCTAAGAAAGATGATGATAATGAAGAGAAAGGTCCTATAGAGAAAATGAAAGAGAAGTTAGAAGGACTCGCACTTACTACGTCTAGGTATATGGAGGTAGCGTCAGGATTAACTAGCTTCTTAGATGGGGAGTTTCAGAGACAGATGACTATAGAGCAAAATAAAACTAACGCTATAAATAATGAGCTTAGAGAAAGATTAAATAATGAAAACCTATCTGCTGGAGAAAGAAAGAATATCCAATTAAAGATAGCTAGAAATGATGAGGAATTAAGAAAGAAGCAAGAGAAGATACAAAAGAAAAGATTTAAGATGCAAAAAGCTGCTAATATAGTAATGGCTCTAGCTGACACGTACAGAAACGCAGTAACTGCTTACGGTTCTCAATTAATAGTAGGAGACCCTACATCTCCAGCAAGAGGTGCTATAGCTGCTAAATTCGCTATAGCTTCTGGTTTGATAAATGTAGCTATGATTGCTAGACAAAAGTTTCAGTCTAGCGCTGGAGCAGCTCCATCTGCTGGTGCATTAGGTGGTGGTGGTTCTGGTAGTGGTACTGGAGATAGAAGTTTTAACTTTAATTTAGCAGGAGCTTCTAGAGAAAATCAACTAGCACAAACGTTGCAAGGTAGATTTGACCAACCATTACAAGCATACGTTGTTAGTAGAGATATAACTAACCAACAACAGTTAGATATGGATATACAAAACAATGCTAGTTTCGGTTAAAAATAAAACGATAATAATAAAAATAGTTAACTTATTAAATAATATATTATGGATACAATAGAATTAATTATAGACGAACAACTAGGAGAAGAAGGTATAAATGCTATCTCTTTAGTAGAGTTCCCAGCTATAGAAGAAAACTTTGTTGCACTTAGTAAAGACCAACATAAAGTAGAGTTCAAAACTGTAGATAAAGAGAAAAGAATTATTGTAGGATTAGCATTAGTTCCAGATAAGCTCATATATCGTCGTAGAGGCGATTACGAGTATAATATAACATTCTCTAAGGAAACTGTGAGAAAAGCGTCTGAGCTATACTTAAAACGTCTTAAAAACAATAATACAACATTAGAACATCAAGAATTTACTTCTGGTGTATCTGTAATAGAATCTTGGATAGTAGAAGACCCTAAACAAGATAAAACTGCTTTATATAACTTAAATGCTAAAGAAGGAGATTGGGCAGTAGTTATGAAGATAGATAATGATGCTGTATGGCAAGATGTAAAGAATGGTAAATATTTAGGTTTAAGTATTGAAGGTATTTTTAGTGATAAGAAGCAAGAAGATATGAGTGCTATGGAAGATGTAAATATAGAAGATATATCTGAAGAAGAGGCTTACGAAATGATACAAGACATTATAGAGCTTATGGATGAAGAGAAGTTAGCTTCTTATAGTGATTACCCACAAGCTGCTAAAAACAATGCTAAAAGAGCTATAGCTTATAAGAAAAAGAATGGTTCTAGTTGTGGTACTTCTGTAGGTTGGACTAGAGCTAGTCAATTAGCTAGTGGAGCTGCATTATCTCGTTCTACTATTGCAAGAATGGCATCATTTAAAAGACATCAACAAAACAAAGACGTACCTTACTCTGAAGGATGTGGAGGTATTATGTGGGATGCTTGGGGTGGTTCTGCTGGTGTTAACTGGGCAATATCTAAACTTAAAAAGATAGATAATGAGAGCTAAGTATTGTAAATCAAAGAATACATATACTATAAAAGACTGTAAGAATTGTAAGTGTCAATACTATTGGAAACAAGGTATTGGCTCTATACATAATAACGACCACGTATCTAATATTGTTAACGAAGATACTGAAAGGGTAGAAACACATACTGCTTCTGCAAAGACTTCTCAAGAAGGTAGTGTTACGAATATAGATACTACAAGAATTATTAATAATTAAAACTAAATTTTATGTTTAAGAACACTAGCTACAATGTTAGACCAGACAGGCATACGTCTGCCGAGATAGCATTGTTAAAGCCAGAAGAAAGTGTTATCGTTTACGACACAGATGAAAAAGTAAACAAGTTCTGGAATGGAACTTCTTGGGTAAGTGTAAATGGAGAAAGTGGTCAGAACCTAAGAATAGGTAAATTAGTTAGTGGTAATACATTAAACGGAGAAAAGATAGATGAGTTTGCAATATGGGATAGCAATCAAGGTGGTAATATATCTAGCATATACAATAGTGGCTCTACATTTGATTTATCTACATTAACAACAGAACCTAAACATTGGTGGAGAATGGGAGACGGAGATTCATATCCTTACTTGCAAGACAATGGTACTGAGGCTAGTTGCATCTTTCAAATGTACAATATGACAAGTGCGAACATAGTAACTGACACTCCGTAACTATTTGGTTATTAGTGTTATATGCTTGAATATAAAACAGTTAAAATAAAAATAGTTATATTAATATATTAAAATCAATCAATTATGAATAGTAAAGAAATTCTTACAAGCATCAAAGAATTAGTAGGTTTATCTAAGGAAGAAGCTACTAAAGAAGTTGAGGCTACAGAAGAGGTTATCTTATCTACAGAAGAGACTAAAGAAGAGGTAGTTGAAGAAGCAGTTGAATTAGCTGAAGAAAAAGAAGAGCCTAAAAAAGAAGCTGCACCTGCAGTTGAAGCACCAGTTCAAATGAACTTTGCAACACAAGAAGAGTTATCTCAAGTTAAACAAGAGTTGTTATCTATGATTAAAGCAATGATGGAAGACAAATCTGATTATGCTGAGGCTGACGTACCTGCTAAATTATCTGCTGAAGAAAAAGAAGCTGTAGAGCTTTCTGAAGAAGTAGAAGAAGAGGTAGTACATTCTCCTGAAAGTGTAACTGAGACTAGACAGAAAAATTTTAACAATAAAGGAATGACTGCTGCCGAACGAGTGTGGTCAATGATTAATAATTAATTAAATTAAATTTAAAATTCGCTAAATTATGGCAACAAGTACAAGTATTACTACTACCTATGCTGGAGAAAGTGCTGGGAAATACATCTCGGCAGCTTTATTAGCTGGTAACACAATCGCTAACGGAGGTTTAACTATTAGACCAAACGTTAAATTTAAAGAAGTTGTAAAAAGATTAGAATTAGACGGTATCGTAAAAGACGGTACTTGTGATTTCGCTGACACTTCTACATTAACACTTACTGAAAGAATCCTTCAACCAGAAGAATTTCAAGTAAACTTAGAATTATGTAAGAAAGATTTCCGTTCTGATTGGGATGCTATCTCAATGGGATATTCTGCTTTCGATAACTTACCTTCTTCTTTCCAAGACTATTTAATCGGACACGTTGCTGCTAAAGTAGCACAGAAACAAGAAATCAATGTATGGAGAGGAGCTAACGCTACTGCTGGAGAGTATGATGGTTTTTCTACTTTATTAGCTGCTGATGCTGATTTACCTGCTTCACAAGAAGTTGCTGGTACTTCTGTAGATGCTTCTAACGTTGTAGATGAATTAGGAAAAGTTGTAGATGCTATTCCTGCTGCTTTATACGGAAGAGATGACTTAATGATTTATGTTGCTCAAAACGTATTTAGAGCTTACAAGAGAGCTTTAGGTGGTTTCCAATCTGGAGGTCAAGGAGCTGCTGGTTTCCAAGATAAAGGAAACAATCAGAATATCAATATCGAGAGCTTTGATGGTGTAAAAATCTTTATGGCTAACGGACTTGCTTCTGATACTATGATTGCTACTACTAAAGATAACTTACATTTCGGTACAGGTTTAATGTCTGACCAAAACGAAGTTAAGATTTTAGATATGGCTGACTTAGATGGTTCTCAAAACGTAAGAATCATAATGAGGTTTACTGCTGGTGTTCAGTATGGAATTGTTGAAGATATCGTAACTTACGGAATCTCTAACTCTGCTAACTAAGATTAGTATAAATAAACTAAAAGGGTAGGTTTAACTATCTGCCCTTTTTATTAACTTTTAAAAATATAATATAATGAGTTGTGATATTTCAAGAGGACGTTTAGAGCCTTGTAAAGATTCAGTTGGTGGATTAAACGCTGTTTATTTCATTAACAAAGGAGGAATAACTGCTGGTTATGACGTTACTGATACTGACGTTATTGATGACCTAGGTTCTCCTACTGCTTATAAATTTGATATTAAAGGTGGTTCTACATATACAGAAAACATTACCTCTTCAAGAGAGAATGGAACTACTACCTTTGAGCAAGTTTTAGAGCTTCAATTGACAAAATTAACTAAAGAAGACCACAAGACGGTTAAGTTATTAGCTTACGGTAGTCCTCACATTTTAATCGAAGACAATAACGGAAACGTATTTGTTGCAGGTTTAGAACACGGATTAGATGTATCTGGTGGTACTATCGTTTCTGGAGCTGCTATGGGAGATATGAGCGGATATACTTTAACATTCTCAGGAATGGAGAAGGCTCCTGCTAACTTCATAAAAGATGGAGACTTAGCTGCTGCTGGTGTATCAGTTACTGTTGGTGTTTAATAACCAATAAATCAATTATTTAAAAGCCTTGCATTATGTGAGGCTTTTTTTATTATAAAACAAAATAATTAAAACTAGTTATCTTAGTATGATAATATTACAACCAATAACAACATCTCAAACTATATCTATAATGCCTAGAGTAGGCTTATCTACTGTAATAACATTATCTATTAAATTAAGAAGAGATGGAGATGCTAAGTCAGATACAATAACTGACGCAGTAGTAGGTAGTGATAATGATTTCACAACATTAGAATTCTCTAGTTCTATATTTTCTGAAGGCTCTACTTATTTTATGGAGATAGAAGCTGACGACAATCTAGCATATAGAGATAAAATATTCTGTACTAGTCAAGATGATTATACTGTTAAACATATAGTATCACAAGACAGATATATACAACCTACAGGAGAGATAAATGATAACACATATATTATATAATGAAAGATAATAAGAAGCAACAAAATGTAAGGATACTTAATTTATCATCTTACGAAGCACCAGAAGTAAAAGAAGTTCACAATAGAGATTGGGTTTCTTGGGGTGCTGATAATAATTATTTTGGTAGACTTATAGAATTAGATACTTCTAGCCCAACTAATGCTAGATGTAATAACGGTATAGCTGATATGGTATTTGGTAGAGGTATAGAATCTACTAACTCTGAGTTATTACCAGAACATTATGTAAGAATGAAAAAACTATTAAGACCTAGAGAAATTAAAAAGGTAGTAATAGATAGAAAGAAATTAGGACAAGGTGCAATTAAACTAACCTACAATAGAAATAAAACTAAGATATTAAAAGTATCTCACTTTCCTATGGAGACTTTAAGAGCTGAGAAAGCTAACTCTAAAGGAATTATACAAGCATACTACTACCATCCTAATTGGGCAGATGCTAAACCTAGTGATAAGCCTAAAAGAATACCTTGTTTCAAACACGGAGGTAAATCACAAAGAGAAGAGATATATGTAATTAAGCCTTATAGAAGTGGTTTCTACTATTACTCTACTCCTGATTACCAAGCTTGTTTACAATATGCTGATTTAGAATGTGAAGTATCTAACTACCATATATCTAATATACAAAATGGATTAGCTCCTAGTTTATTTATTAACTTTAACAATGGTATTCCTAACGAAGAAACACAAGGTGCTATTGAAAGAAAGATTAATGATAAGTTTTCTGGTAGCTCTAATGCAGGTAGAACTATTATAGCATTTAACGAGTCTAAAGAAACTCAAGCAGAAATAGAAGCTATACACTTACCTGATGCTCACGCACAGTATCAATTCTTATCTGATGAAGCTAGAGAAAAGATTATGTTAGGACACGGTATTGTATCTCCTATCTTATTAGGTATTAAAGACAATACAGGATTTGGTAACAATGCAGAAGAATTAAGAACAGCATCTGTATTAATGGACAATGTAATTATTAGACCATTCCAAGATGAGATTAAATACTGTTTAGAAGATATATTAGACTTTAACGGTATTACACAAGATTTATACTTTGTAACATTACAACCAATAGAGTTTACAGAATTAGATAACATATCTACTAAGATTAGAAAAGAAGAAGAAACTGGAGAGAAATTATCTTCACAAGTTAATGAGGACTTTTCTGAAGAACAAGGAGATGATATGCTAGAGCAGTTAGAAGGCTTAGGAGAGGTTTTAAGCGATGATTGGGAAGTTGTGCATAGCGAAATATATTCAGAGGATATAAGTGACGTTAGAATGGCTACAATTAAGTCTAGCAACAAATCATCTAAAGAGGATAGTGATATCTATAAAATTAGATATGCTTATATGCCAGTAAGAAGTAATCCTAATAGTAGAGACTTCTGTAAAAAGATGGAAACATTTACTTCTAGAAATATAGTATTTAGAAAAGAAGATATTAATATGATGTCTTTTAGAGGTGTAAATAAAGAGTTAGGTCATAACAAACAGAACTATAGCTTACTTAAATTTAAAGGAGGTAAAAACTGTCATCACTACTGGGAGTTAAGAGTATTTAAATTAAAAGGAGATAAAAGAGTAGACCCTAATTCAGCTTATGAGAAAGGTTTAAAACAACCTAACAATCCAGATGAAATGGGAGAAAGAATGATTGACAGAGATGATAACGGTGCTTACAGAAGTACATTAAGTAAAATTAAAAACATATTAGGACTATGAAAGCATTATTCATAAGTATAGCAGACTTAAAAGCTAAGTCTATAATAGACGGTAACACAGATGCAGATAAGCTAATTCATCAAATTGAAGTAGCACAAGATATGCATATACAAAACTACTTAGGTGGTAAACTATATGACAAGCTACAAGACTTAATATTATCTGGAGATATAGACTTACCTGCTAATAGTGATTATAAAGCTCTTAGAGACGATTATATTAAGCCTATGCTAATATGGTTCACTCAATTAGAGTACTTACCATTTGCTATGTTTAAAATAGATAATGGAGGTATAAACAGACATAGAGGACAAGAGTCAGATACGGTAGACTTTAGAGATGTAGATAGAATGCAGAGTAAGATTACAGATAGAGCAGAGTTCTATACTAAAAGATTTATAGATTACATCTGCTTTAACAGCCAGAAGTTTCCAGAGTACAATAATAATAGTAATGGAGATATGTATCCTGATAAAGATGCAGATAGCTTCTCAAGTTTTGTATTATAAGATGAAGAGAAAGTATAAAACAAAGAAAAAGAATATAGTAAATTTAGATAAATTCTATAATAAGTTTAATAAAGAAATAAAAGACAAAGACAATGGCAAACGAAATATACGAGAATAGTTGGTGGGGTAGTCCTACTTCTACAGGTTGGGGTAGTATTTACTATGAGTATGCAGTAATAGTTCCCTCTGAAGTAACAACTAGATTTAGTGATAGAGTAATTGCTGATGGTGGTGTAGTAGAGTCTTTAGATTGTATTGATAGAAATATTGATTTAAAATCTGATAACTGGACTTATTACTTTAGAGTAACTGATGATGGAGGTATAGTAGAATCTTTAGAATGTGTAACAATATAAATAAAAATAATATAATTAAAATAAATTAAAAATGGCAATACCAAGTTTAGCAATGATACCTTCAGGGTATAAAGACGGGAAAGTATATAGTGTACTTCCTACAAATGGAGACGGAGATTTTACGTTCTCTAGAGGCTCTAATGCAACAAGAGTTAATAAAGATGGTTTAATAGAAACAATGCCTTTAGAATTAGGTAGTGAGTTAGTTACTAATGGTGGTTTTGATACTAATAGTGATTGGAGCGAGAGTGGCTCTACATTGCCTTATATGACTATTTCAAGCGGTGTTTTAAACTCAAACAACACTAATAGTGGAAATTGGCATACCGAAAACATATCTCAAGATGTTTCTTTTGTAAATAATAAATTATATTTAGTATCATTTAAAGCAAGAAATGTAAGTGGTGACTCAAATTTAAGGTTAACTCAAGGTGCTAACGTAATTTTCTCAGAGAATATGGGAAGTGGATTCTCTGATTATAGTGCTATTTATACTGCTGATGCTGATGATGGGAGTATTAGGGCTTTCTGTAATAGTGCAGTAGGTCAATTCGAAATAGACAACGTATCTGTTAAAGAAGTTATATCTGGCTTTGACCTACCTAGACTAGACTATACAGATAGTTCTTGTCCTAGTTTATTATTAGAGCCACAGAGTACTAATTTGGTTGAGTATAGTGAAGATTTTAGTGAGTGGAATAAAACAAGTGGAGCAACTACAACGTCAGATTATGGGGTTTCTCCAAGTGGATTGCAAGACTCTACAAGATTACAACTTTCAATGTCAAACGAGCAAATTTATATAGGTTTAGGAACACATTCGGGAAACACAGAGGTTGCTTCATTGTATATTAAGGGAGTGAGTGGAGAAACCGTACAATTTGGTGTAGGTAATAACATAGGGCAAGGAAACACAATTACTTTAGATGGTAATTGGCAAAGAATAACTCAAGAAAGCACAAGTGGTACAATATTAATTATTGGCAACAAGGATGCAACTGCAACAGATTTTGAAATTTGGGGCGCACAAGTAGAAGAACAATCATACGCAACTTCTTACATACCAACAAATGGTAGTGTTCAAACTAGATACGCAGATGAGTGTAATGGTGCAGGTAATGCAAGTACTTTTAATGATAGTGAAGGTGTATTGTATGCAGAGATAGCTGCTTTAGCTGATGATTCAACGGATAGAAGGATAACTATTTCAGATGGAACTACTGCCAATAGAATGACTATTGGTTTCGATAATGCGTCCAATAAGATTAAATATTTTTTAATATCGTCAAACACCTCACAAGTAAGTGAAGATGTAAGTGTTAGTAATATAACTCAATTTAATAAAATTGCATTTTTATACAAAGAAAATGACTTTAAATTATATATGAATGGGAGTTTAATTGCATCCGATACAAGTGGGAGTACATTTTCTGCAAATACTTTAAATGTATTAAATTTTTCTGGATTTTCACCCAATTCACAAAAATTTGAAGGAAAAATTAAAGACGTAAGAGTTTACAACACAGCATTAACAGACGCAGAATTAGCAGAATTAACACAATAAAAGTAATAATTACCCTCGTGTAACTATCGGGGGTAATAATAAATAAATAATTATGATATATAAAAGATACGAGTTTAACGACCAAGAACAAGCAGAGAGTAAAATAGATGTATTCTTTGATGTAGATGAAGATGGTAACAAAGTACAAAACATTAAAGCTGCTTTTATTAAGCTAAATAAGCTTGTAATAGAACAAGGAGAATATGATGAAGATGGAGAAGAGATAGTAGCTCCAGTATTATCTAGTGGTTATGCAGTAGATGTAATATGGAAAGAATTAGATGAAAGCCCTTATGGATGGAAATCTTATGAAGTAGAACCTGAAAACCCTAAACACAAAATATTCTAAATGATTAAGAGAATAATAAATAATATTGCATTAGATAAGAAAAATCACGTACTACTAGGTATGTTTGTAGGTTATCCTTTAATGATATTAGGCTTTGTAATAGACCAGATATATAGCGTAGACTTTATGTTAGTATCTGGTGCTATTGCAGGTATAGTTATAGTAGCTTTAAAAGAGATAGTGTATGATTGGATTCTAGGTAAAGGTAAGCCTGAGTTAGCTGACTTTCTTTATAGTGCAATACCTATATTATTTCCCCTAACAACTTACTTGATATGACAAATAAAGACCTGCTAAACACAATAGCTAAAAAACAACTAGAAAACGCAGTTCAATTATCCGACTTCATAAATAAACAAGAAGGCATAAACGAAAGACTATTAGGCTACTTAGAAAACAATGATAAAACAAACCAAGTAGGTGTTGTACAAAAACAGCAAGAGTTGAACGATAGGGTGTCTAGTTTAGAAACTAATAAGAAAGTTATGATAGGTATAGCCGCTATTTTTATTAGCATTACTACTTGGTTTGGTGGTTTTTTTAAATAAATATATTATGAGTAAGTACTTTAAAGAAATAGAGTATAATATGGATGTAGACTTTTTAGCTAAACTAGATAAAGCTAGGGAGTATGCTGGAATACCTTTTGTAATTAATTCTGCTTATAGAAGTCCAGAACATAATGCTAGAATAGGTGGTAAACCTAATTCAAGTCATTTAAGAGGCTTAGCGGTAGATATTAAAGCTAAAGATAGTAGAACTAGATACAAGGTATTAGAAGCTCTTATACACGTTGGATTTAATCGTATTGGTATTGCTGATACATTTATTCACGTTGATGATGATAAACAAAAAAGTAGTGATGTAGTATGGACGTATTAGTGTTTGTATTTAATTTAGCTATGTTGTTTTCTGGAGCATACGTTCCATTAGATGCAGTTAAATATCCTAAAACACTAATGTTAATTAATAGAATAGCCTTTATAGGACTCTTAATATACTTAATGATATGAGTGATAGAAAATTAAAAAATAACGGTAAGGGTACTTTCTTTGGTAACTTACTAAGAGGTTTAGTTAAGACTGGTAAACAAGCATCTCCTATATTTGATGCTATAACTGGTGGTAAAGTATCTGATATATTAAATGCTATTAGTGGTAGTAAAGAATTAAATGCTGTTGAAAAAGAAATGCTTATTAAAGAACTAGAGCAAGACGTAATAGAAATGCAAGAAGTAACTAAACGTTGGCAATCTGATATGTCTAGTAACTCTTGGTTATCATCCAATATAAGACCTTTAAGCCTAGCTTTCTTAACTTTAGCATTATTTATATATGTTATATTAGATAGTTCTTTAGATACTTTTAAAATAGATGAGCAATGGATATCTCTATTAGGTAATCTATTAATGTTAGTGTATGGTGGTTACTTTGGAGCTAGAACACTTGAAAAGATACGTCATAAGTAAAAGACTATTTTTTTAATAATATACTACTAAAAAAAATTGAACATAACTATCGCAAATTCTTCAATATCTTTTTTTATTACTATTTGCCTTTAGGGGCAAATATTTATGATTTAATATCTTTGCGAGAAGCAAAGGTTGTTATTTCTTTAAATATAAAACAAAGGTACAAAAAAAAATCGAGAAAGTCAAATAAAGTTATCAACATTCGTATATTCGTTTGTTTAAAAGTATATTTGGTAGTTATATATATTATTCTTATATTTAATGTATGGCAGGGAAATATAAAAAGAGATTAAACTTTAATGACTTCGTTCCTAAGTATACAGATACTTATACTAAGGAGATGGATGAAGAAGGTTTAACTATACTTAAATGGTCTATGTTTGATAGTCCAGATAAATTAGGTAGTGGTAAAAGATTTATGGAGAGTGAGCCTGTTTGGATATTAGATGAGGTATTTAGAACAGAAAGATTAAAGGGTCCTATACTTTTAGGCTACACATCGAAAACTTACGCAGACAAAATAGGACTTGGTTTAGAGTCTGAACACAGGATAGGTAAAGCGATAAAGTTTAAATGTATTAACCCTTCGCATAGACTTAGATTCGTAAGAAGCTTAATGCAATATGGTATAGAGCGTATTACAATCTACGATAATAGTATCTACTTTGATACTGAGAACATTAAAGGTTCTATATTAAAATTCCGTCACGTTTAGTTTTTTTCATTTGTTTTTTGTAGGGAAGGTGCATTATTATCTTCCCTATTTTTTGTGCGATAAAAAGAAATATTAGAAAATACTTGTGTATGTCATTTTAATTTTGTAAGTTTGCCTAGAATTTAAAAACATATATTATGAAAAAATTATTATTAGTATTATTATCTTTAGGATTTTACAGCTGTCAGCCTGACCCTGTTCCTTGTAATCCAGAGTGTTGGAAGATTACAGATTTAAAAGTTAGTGAAGTAACAGGTTCATTAAGAATAACATTCACAAACCCTTGCAATAAATCGCTTATATACAATACTTATGTTATTAATGAAGCTAACTACCATTTATACAGTATAGGAGATATTATTTGCGAAGATGACTTTCCTAACGAAACAATAGGTAACCCACCACCATCAATTTAAATTAACTATTATGATTACAAAAACAGAAGACAGACGTGCTAAAAGAGTTGAAGCAGTCGAAAGTAACAGAAAAAAGAACCCAGTATTAAACAGAAATAAAGCTTGGAAACGCAGAAGAACAACGTAAAAAGTAAAATAATTAAAGTTTTTCTTGCGTATGTCAATTATATTTATTATGTTTGCAACTCAAAACAACAAGTATGAAAGATTTAGTAGACTTTAAAAATGCACAGATTACAGCACTACAAGACAGTAATGCACAGAAAGAAGCAAGAATAGCAATCCTAGAAACGTGGATATTCGAGCTTACGGACGATAAGTGTCCGAGAGATTATAAACAAGTAATAAGAACAGAATTATTAAAAACCAATTAAGAATGAGTGTAGACACAGTAACATTAAACAGGAAAGATTACGATGAGTTAAGGGACTTTAAAATAGAAATTGAAAGAGGAAATAGTCTGACGATGTATCCTTATGGATACCATTATCTAGTTGTATCTGAAACAGAATTAGCAGCAGATTTTAAAAAAGAACAGGAGCGACTTGAGGAAAGTATTAAGAATTTGAAAGAACAGTTAGAGGTTAAAAACCAAGAAAGTGCTGAGACGATAGAAACGTTAAGAAGCAAGAGCTTATTATCAGTTATAAAATGGAAACTTAAAAACAATTAATTATGACAATTTTAGAAAAACTACAAAGGATTCAATTAGAGCTTAAAGCACCTAAGAATCAGTACAACAGTTTCGGTAAGTACAAATACCGTTCAGCAGAAGATATCTTAGAAGGTATCAAGCCATTTGAAGAAAAGTAAAAGGTATTG
>Ga0228636_1000041_pt1 | contig 33628 bp, 52 predicted proteins | sample 45DmetaG_FD_182709 | JGI IMG/M metagenome (GOLD analysis project Ga0228636, IMG submission 182709) | Seawater microbial communities from Monterey Bay, California, United States - 45D | ecosystem: Environmental > Aquatic > Marine > Coastal | place: USA: California | collected 2016-11-03 | reverse complement strand
TCGTAGTCACCCTCTTCATTCCAGTTAGGATACTCTTTATCTACAGCAAACGGGCCTTTCATAATACCCGTACCAAACAGAGCCATCTCAAATGCTGTGTGACGTAGCTGCTTATTAGCTCCACTCTCTTCTAGCTGATCGTGGATCTTCTTTTCCATCTTCTTAGCTGCAACCATAGCTGGATGGAAAGTTACAGTGTCTTGTGTAGTTCCTGCACCCTCAATAACTTTATCGCCCAGCGCAGCTAGTCTATCCTCTAGTGGACCTAAGCGCTTCATACGGTCAAACATAGTCTCACCGGGCTTAAGCTTTTCATCAGGGTCAAACAAAAAAGAAACCTTAGGCTTTTCACCGAAGGCTTCCGACAACGCCTGTTGTCCTTGTTCTGCATTAGGGTTAATACTAATGTGTACCGACTCAGCTACACCATCAGGTAGCATCGTAGGATTAACTGTAAGAGGAAAGCGTGAGCTACCAAAGAGTACGTCTACGATCTGACCATATGCAGCTAACGTTTTTGTTTTAGTTACTTTAACGAATACACGAGACTTCTCAGTTTCAGTGAACTGTACGTCTGACCCATAAATACCACGATAGTTTCTATAGGAACGTAACCATCTAGTCTCATCATTCTGTCTAGAGTCTTCTGCTCGCTTGAAGCGCTCATTAATATAACCTACAACACTAGAAGCGTCTAGCTCATCACCATCTTGAATTACAGATACATCATCCGTTTCAAACAGTTCGCCTTGATCGTTTTCGTCTATAGCCATGCTTAATATCCAAAGGTTGAATCAGAAGCCTGAAAGCCGCTGCGTTGTGTTGATGGATTAAAATCCCATAAAGAACTTCTAGGTCTAGTCATTATACCATATCTAATTGCATCATACAAGTGGTCTTCTGCATTAGTATCTACATCCTCGTGGTTTTTCTTATCTAGAGGTATGCTAGGTAACTGAGCTATTGTGTTGGTGCAAGTAGAAAAGAAAACGAGTCTTGGCTCCTCAGTGAACTCATCTACTTGCAAACGGCGGTGAAGCTCGTTCTTACCTGCCACCCGTGAGCCTCGTGATCTATCAGAAGGACGCCACCGACAACCCTTCTGGTTCATCTGCTCTGCCAAAGACGGGCCGCTGTCTCCTCGCTTATGCCACAGGGAGCTATCTAACACACCGTATCTTATAGGTCCATCCTCATGTTCAGTTTCTAAAATCATGTCAGCTAGATCAGTAGCTGTAACCTTAGAACAATAGAGTTCTCTATATATAACGAGTTGTTCAGAGGGAGATACAGCAAACCAGACAACTCCTGTAAAGCTCCCATAGCCGTAGTCGCAAGCTCTAAACTTAGTCCAGCTTCTTGGAATAGAATAAGGCTCAACTACATGTATCTTTCTATTGAACTCAGGGAAGGCAGCACCTTCGTTAATATCCCAGTTACCCTCAAGTAACTGCTTACGTTGGTGTTCAGGTAGCGATAGAAGCATTGCTTCGTAGTCACCACTATCCGCTAAGTACGGGTTATCAAATAGACTGGCAGGTATGAACCTTCGTTTAAACAGGGGTTGTCCAGCTTTACTATGCCCTGATGGGAACTTCAATACCTCACCAGTCTCTATGTCCGTTGCCCAGAACGCTTTATTTGGTTCTGATGGGTCAATGAACATTTTCTTTACCCAAGCATGTCCAACACCGCCGGGGTTCGTTGTGGCTCGCATGTACAAACCTAAGTCCTTGTTTGCACTACGTAATCTTGACCTCATGTAGTTCCAAGCGAATGGTGACTGCCACTGAGTCAGTTCGTCAAACGCTACATAGTTAAACGCCTGTCCTTGATAGCGCATAACGTCTGTGTCTCTATCCAAGTACGACATCCATAATGTGCCGCCTCTTGGTGTAGTCCACTGGCTCTTACGCTCAGACCACTTAATACCCGGTATAGCTTTAGGGTATAACTCTTGGCTCTTCTGTATAAGCTCCCTGAGTTCCTCAGTAGTGTGACGTACAAGTAGACCACTGAAGTCTGGGCTATTCATATTACGTAGAGGGTCAGCTAGTGTAGCGTAACTCTTACCGCCACCCGCTGCTCCACCGTATAGTACCTCACGTTCACCCGAAGCTAAGTATTCTGTCTGTGGACCGGGGTTAGGTTGGAAGACTACGTTCTGTGCAGTAGGAATGTCGTACTCTGGTGGCTTAGCTACCGCTGGTATAACATCTGGCTTACTGGGTTTCTTCTCTGCTGTAGTAGCCGACTCTTTCTTTTTCGAGGATTTCGATTTGACGTAACGTCTTTTCGAGCCGCTTGGCAAAGTTGCGTTTGATTGCAGTAAGTCTTTTTCGTTTGCTTTCGACATCTATTCTCTTCTTCAACCCCATGTGAGAGATCTCTCTCCCAGACTGTGTAGTTAACCAAGCAGCTACTTTACGGTAACTATAACTCTTCAGATGTTTTTTTGCAAGCTCTAATAATTCTAATTCTTTAGGTATAGGTAAAAGCCATTCCTCATCCTCTGGATCTACTTCGTAACCGAAAGGTATGTACGGACTAGATCTAGGTATTCTCTCCCACACCTTAACTTTCAGTGGAGCCTTAGGTAGCATCCAGTACTGAAACGGTAGAGATCTTTCTTTAATTGTAACTCTACTGTTCGTCATCACTATTCTTAGGTGGCAAGATAAACAAACCACCACTTGACTCTACAGCTACCTTCTCAGTCTTAACTAACCCAGCACGATCTAAGATCTGACCTGCAGCCATCATCTTTTCTTTAATGCCTAGCTGGGTAGGATCGTCCAAAGCACTGGCATATGCAACTGCAGCCTTAGGACCAACTCTTGACATATACGTTTTAGTTGCATCAAATATCTCATCCTTCAGTGAATCTACAATAGCTGTAGTAGAAGAGTTCTCTTTGTACCCTGCTAGTACCTTAGCACGTACTACATCACCGCCAGCCTCTTCAAAGAGAACCTCTAGGAACCTACGTTGATTGTCTGTAAGATTACGTGCCATACTATTTAATCTTTCTATGAGGTTTTACTTTGGCTCTAACTTTCTTAGGTTGAGCCACAAACTGCTTACCCTTAGCAGTGCCTTTTCGTTTTGCTCGTGTGGTAGCGGCATACTCAGAAGAACTAAGAGACTTAATAGCCTTCTCAGGTAAGTATCTCTCCCCTGTAGCTTTCGGGCCTTGCGTCGATGGCTTACCACTCTTGGTTCTCCACTTCTGCTTACCCCAAGACTTCAAGCTCTTCTGAGATTTAGCCAGCGCCATCTAGCAGCACTCACATCCGCAATTACACTTACGATTAAGTACAGCACGAATAAGACGCATTACGTACCTCTTTACTTTAGAGATAATCATCTTTAACTTAGTAATCATTTGTAGCTCCCACCTTTTGCCTTATATTGCTTTGCGACCATTTGAGCTTTCCGGGCGCTCCATTGTCCGGGCTTTCCACCTTTCCCGCCAGCTTTGACGGAAGCAACGAGGCGCTTACGCATACTAGGCTTAGTATAATTACCCGCTGCATTAACCGTAGACTTTTTGCCTGATTTCGCCACGACTGATCCCCATGTCATGCAGTTCTTTGTCACTCAGATTCATAAGAATCCAGTAGTCTGCTCTGCGTTGTTGGTTCTCTTGGAACCGCTTTAGTAAGTTCTTAAACATGTGCACTACTCCTTTTTGCTTATGTGCATGGAGTAGTTATACATATTTTATGTTAGCGTACTACAGACAATACTGCAACCCCGCTATGCACTTAACTCATTTCTTTGCTGTACCTGACTGCGTAGCTTTCATAGATGCACCACAATTAGAGTAACCTGTCTTGCCACCCTTAGCCATACCCATAGCAGAAGTCATACCTCTAGCTGACATCATGCCTTGAGGGGCACGACTAGCTGATGAACGGTAGCGGCTCTGTTCGCCTTCCATAGGCGTTGTAGGCCCACCCATAGCGTAACCTTTTTTCTTAGTCTTACCACCGTCTTTCATGTAGCCCATCTTATTACGTACAGACTTAGGTAGCTTCTTTAGACCAGCCTCTTTAGCGTCAGGCTTCTTTAAAGCCCCACCCATAGCGTAACCTTTTGCTTTCTTCATAGGTGTACCTGTCTTCTTAGCTTCAGCCTTAGCTGCTGCCTTACCTTTAGCTGTGTAAGGAAACTCTTTCTTTCCGACCATTGGCATAGTGTAAATCTCCTGTGTGTCTATGCAATTATAAAGTTAACTATCTGACCGTCAGGCTTACGTAACTTATTAGGGTCAGGGTTATATGCGTACATCTGATTAACTAACTTCAAGTCCTCTACTGGTGTATCGGGTGTCACAGCGTTAGGCTGCTCTGGTTTGTACTCTTCATTATTCCTGCTAGACCTATCCTTATCTGCCTTCTCAAACACAATGTTATCGTGTGTCTGAAAAGGAAAGCTAGGTAATGGAAAGTGCGATATAAGAGTCACCACTTCACCTTGTCTGCCCAGTATGCTGCGCTAGTCTTTCCTTTAGAAATATTCTTAGCATGGCGAGCCTTAAAAGACTTCTTACGTGCTTTCTCTCCTGCTGACTTAGGGTTTTTTCCGGCACCGCTAACTCCCTGCTGACCAAATCTAATAGTCTTAATAGTGTCACCCTGCTTAGCTACAACTACGTGCGACTTCTTAGGGTGTCCAGGTGTACGCTTAGGCTTGTTGAAGCCACTAACACCTGCACGTTTTAGTCTAGGATCTTTAGCCATACTGTCATTTACCTTTAGTGTATGCTTCCTTGCCGTAGAAGGCCGCTACTATAGCTGCAACAGATACAAAATACGTAGGAGCCATGCTACCTAATGTCTTACTCGCTTGATCTAACTGCATAAGTGAAGCTAATAAGATAGCAAACGGATATAAAAGCATACCAAACAAAGCAAACCACGCCATGTTGCGCTGGGCGTCCTCTTTCTTGTCCTCATTCTCAAAGCGTACCTTGCGCTCGAAGAGTTCAATCTCTTTGTCAGTTACTACACCATCACCATCTAGGTCAGCCTCACTCCACAACGAGTTATCTTCAAGCTGCTTAGTCATGATAAGTAGTTATTCCCCGTAGCCACGCTCCCTGTCAGGATCTAGGACTTCATAACGTGTTAAGTGGCCCTCTAAATACATAGCACGTTCAACGTGATCTAATGTGTACCACTCCCCTGTACGATTGTGAATAGCTTCACGGACATAAAAGACATCACTCTTAGGAATGTGTACTTTCTGCATAGCACGAGAGTTGTTAGAAGCTAACGCAGAGTAGAAGTCCTCTAATACACGTTCACTTGCACATAGTTGTACGGGTTTTGTAGGCATTGTCAAGCCTTAAGTTAACATTTAAGTGAAAAAGTGCTATAACTACAGAGTTTACTACAAGAGGAGACGAGGAGACAGGGTTGTAGCAACTTGTAGCTATAGCACAGGTGTGAGTAGTTGTTATTATTATTGTTATAACTCACCAAGTACAAGTAGTGTAGTACAAATATAAAGTAGTGTCAAGAGAAATGTTAGTTTCCTATAGTTAAACTCTATAGTTGCAACTATATTTAGTTGAAATATTTATTAATGTTTACATTTGTATAGTTTAACTCTAATGTTTAACTATACCTAAGTCCAAACTTTGATAAAAGCTAACATTTATTTATGTCGTAACTCTAATGTTTAACTATAGGCTACTACTACTACGTAGTTTTACACAGAAAACACCCCATGTCAACACCCTATTCGGTATAGCTACGTAGTTTTCTTGTAGTTTTCTATGTAGTCTGCGTGTGTAATGTTTCGTATAGGAAACTTTTGTACACTATAGGGGTCATTTCAAAAAGCCCGTGTGTTGCAGAGTGTATATATACTAACGGTATACCCCCCTATGGCCCTCGCCCGCCCCCAAAAAAGAACAAACCAGGAACAAAAGCAGCGCAAACCGTGAACAATGATGCTTTTCTTTTTAGTGTTTCCGTTTCTCTATGTTTCTCTAGGTGTAACTTATTGTTTTTGCTAGATAAATAGACTGATAGGTAGTCCGTCTTTGTAGATTTTTAATGAACAAGCGTTCAATTAATAAAAGTGTGATCACAAACACAAAAGGGATGCATAACTCTTGTGATCACAAAATGCTGTACTTTAAAGCTACCCTAAAATGTGATCACAAATACCCTACCCCATGCCAAACCTGCACGATACACCCTATAGTTGTACTATCCTGGCAGCGCAACCTTAGGTAGAGCTTTATATATTATAATGAGTGTTAGGCTTTGAAGCTTAGCTTTTCCTAAGTCCAAACATATGTAAGCTATTGATTTTAAACGATAACCAAAATTAATTCAGTAAAATGCAAAATAACTATTGCAATACTAAAAGCAATCTGCGCATAGTTATTACATCGAAAGCGACAAGAAACAAACCGCAAGCATCGTATGATCTTCAAAGTGTTTCAGCGTCCTTCTGACAGATACGGTGGAAAGCCCTATCAAACTTAAAAGATAGACTAAAAATTAAGACTTGACTACAAAACGAAAATAAACAAGACTGAATACACAAGAACAGCGCAACATAAAGACAAGCGCATAGCACGACAAGTTAGGATCACTTGACTATAAGCATGGGCCGCACCGACAAGGGGCAGAACGGTAAAATACATAAGTCCGTCACAAGGTCTTGGATGTCTTTTGTCTGGATACAGCCGAGCTAATTTAGGCCAACCTAAACTTATGCTTGACGTATGGGCTTGGCTGTGTCTTACTGAATACATTCAAACCAATGAGGTGACACATGACACAGTACACTCGCAACATTCTGGCTTGCTTCAATCAAGCTACGCAAGATGAGATTGACCACGGTCTGACGTGGTACGCTGACGCTAAGTCTGACGCCCAAAGCATGGCTGACAAGTATGAACTACCGCTGCACATTGTTGTGGGCGTGATTGCTGCACTCAGTCCAACTAATCGTTGGGAACGTAACTTGATTGACGCTGACAATATGCTTAGCACGTTTGTCACTGGTGGCTATGTCGAAAGCTGTACACCGTGCACCTACAAGACAATGCGTGATAAGGCGTGGTCTATCTTACAGACTACACCGCATGACGCTGACGCTGTGGATTTCATACTCAATGGCCCAAAGATTACTGACTTCTTTTGGTGCATCATGGGTGAAGACGTATGCGTCATTGACGGTCATGCTTGGTGCATCGCTAACAAAGACAGACGTACAATGCAGGAAGTGCCAAGCATTGGCAAGAAGCTACGATTAGAGCTTCAACAGTGCTACAGTCGAGCCGGTAAAAAGCACGGCATGACTGCATACGAAATGCAAGCTGCGACTTGGGTTGCGTGGAAACGCATACATAATGTTTAGGCTTGACATGTAAACTGAACTATGATTAACCTTAACTCACTCTTAACGATCTATAGAAAGGATCACACATGTTTTACTGTATCGCTACCAAACCGCTTAATGACCGCACCAATGGGTTCCGCTTCAATGTTCTTGGACTTAAGGGCTTGACCCGTAAGCGTAAACACGCAAGCCGAGGCTTCAAGCTTGAGGCAGGTAATTGTATGACTGCCTTGCATCTTGGCAAGCGTACCATCTACATTGAGCGCAAGCCTAACCGTAGCAGTGAGCGCCGTGTGCGTCACTTTGCTGGCTAACTTAACGTAATCTATTTGGAGACACTACTATGACATTCGACAAAGCACACCTAAAACTTATCCGCACATCTATGCAGGAAGCACTCGACAGTGCTGGCATTAAAGATGTGACTATCAAGGTAGGCAACTGCTCATACAACGGTGGTGAAGCTACATACAAAGTGCAAGTGTTACTTGATGGTGCAGAGACACAAGAGCAATCATCTCTATCTCAGATGGCAAGTCTTATGGGGCTTGATACCAGTAAGATTGCAAAGATTAGTGGTCAGGCTGTCACACTTATTGGCTACAATAGCAAAGCTAGAAAGATGCCGTGGCAGGTCAGATCTTTGACGGGCCACGATCAGTGGAAGCTTACCGACGATCAAGCCAAGCGTATGTTTGGTAAAGTAGACGCTTAATGTGGTACGTAGCTACACTTGACAATCAGGGTTCACATCGCAATCAGATGTGGACTCCTGACCGTGATAATGCACTTGACAGAGCAAATGAATTGCTAGATGCTGGGTACAAGGTAATAATAGAAGAGGAGATTTACAGTGAACGTCCTTAGTTTATTCGATGGTATGTCGTGCGGTCAAATCGCACTAGACCAACTCAATATCCCTGTAGAAAACTATTATGCAGCGGAGATTGACAAGTACGCAATCAAGGTAACACAAGCTAACTTTCCAGAGACAGTTCAGCTAGGTGATGTGACTGCTATAGATCCTGACAGTCTGCCTGATATTGATCTACTCATTGGTGGCTCACCTTGTCAGGGCTTCAGCTTTGCTGGTAAGCAATTAAACTTTGATGATCCACGCAGTAAGTTATTCTGGGAATATGTGCGGCTACTCAAGGCACTCAAGCCTACGTATTTCCTGCTAGAGAACGTCAAAATGAAGAAAGAAAGCATGGACGTTATCACTGAGGCGCTGGGCGTAGAGCCTGTCGCTATCAACAGTAGACTATTCTCTGCACAGAACAGGCCACGTATATACTGGACAAACATTCCCTTTGATGTACCAACAGAAGACAAGGGTATTGTACTCAGGGATATACTTGAGCCTGAGGTAGAAGAAAAGTATTATGCAGGTAAGAAGCTACGTGAAAGCTATATGGGTGGCAATCAGCTTAACCCTAAGTACAAGAGCCAATGCAATACTATCTATCCTACTGATGGTAAGTTTGCTACACTCTGTGCAGGTACTCATGGCTATTCATTTGGATACGTGCCAGCACCATCACCTGATGGTCTTATCTTAGTAGGTGATGCAGGTATCAGTGACAAGTATAACTATGTAAACAGAGTATATCACCCTGATGGTAAAGGCCCATCGCTAGTATCATCTGATGGTGGACACTTACAACCTAAAATATCAGACAATACCACAACCTACCGTAAACTAACACCTACTGAATGCGAACGCTTACAGACTGTACCACACGGCTACACTGATAAGGGTATATCAGATACGCAGCGGTACAAAATGCTCGGCAATGGATGGACTGTTGATGTTGTTAAACATATTATGAAAGGTTTGAAATAATGACAAACGTAGATATTTTCTTGGATAATATGAAACGTTTTACACAAGAACACCAAATCACGTGGGAAGAAAGAAAGATACAAAAACTAGAGCAGCAGGTTGCTAAACTAAAAGAGAAAGTTAAGGAGCTAACACAATGAAACTCACAATCAACGCTAAGGCTTTCCCTGACGTAGACCCTGATCTACTACAAGAAATGCTTGGGGTGCTACCATACTGGGTAGGCGAGTACAACTTATATGGCAGAGACATGGACATCGTAGGCTTTATGACTGAGCGCTACGGCTTTGGTAATCTGTACCAATTCAAGGGTGACGTACAAGATGACGGTACGTACACTACATCTGATGACCCTGACCTGCCCTACGTAGGTAAGATGAACACACCCAACGGTAACGTGTACTTCTACCAGTACGCTATGCTTGCACTGCCCCTGCCTGATGGCGAATACTTTGTAACAAGGATGGACTAATAATATGGTGTACAAAATATATAGAGGCTTAGATACACATAAGGATGCACTACTAGACAGCGCACATACTATTGCAGGTGCAAGATGGAAAGCTAACAAGTATGCTGATCAGTACCAGACGTTTCCTATTATGGTTCGTGATGTATGGGGCTGCTTGCGCTTAGAGGTAAACCCACGGGAGATAAACTAAGATGCAACACGTAGAAGAACAACGTAACATGTTAGGAACCCTCAAACATTTTGATAGTGTAGAGCACGTAACCTATGATGACAAAGGCAAGACTGCTGTTATAAACTTTGCAAGTAGACTACTGAAAGACAAAGGTCTAACTACAATAGAGAACCCTGACAAGTACGGCATAGATGTTATCACTCTTAACAAAGACAAAGAAGTTGTTGCTTGCTGGGAAGTAGAGGTGCGTCATGGTAACTGGAGTGGTGATGTAAAGTTCCCCTTCAAAGAGATTAACTGCATCGAGCGAAAGGATCATCAGTGGCGGCGGGAAAAGTCTTTCACTAGTAAGATACCTTTTAGTCTTGCAGATAAGTACAAGGTGTACTATGTACAACTCAATAAAGAATGCACACGTTTAGTTTTGATTGATGCAGATAAGATACTTGACTATCCTTTGAAGCAATGGCATAACCGTAAGGCATTAGGTGAGTACGTAAGACAGGTGCCTATAACAGAAACTATACAGACTAGAGTTTAACACACACAGGAGACACTACAATGCAGATAGAAGATCACACAGTAGAAGTAGAAGTATACTCACATAACGATGCAGTTGTGTTTGTGTATGAGCATCGCCACGAGAATACAGGTGAGAAATCTGAGGACGGCTACGACATCTATAAGCACTACAAGAAAGTTAGAACTGCTATACCTGTTGACTTTGGGTATGACGCAGAGTTAACTGATGCAGATAAGTATAACCTAGTGCAGAACACAGTTAATGCTTTATCACTGCTGTACCAGCACGAGTGTGATGTAGAGATTGGCATATCATTCTACATGAACTCAGAGTACTGCGTTAATGATGTAATCTAATTGAAGGAGACTAATACAATGGAAAGTCAAGGCAACAAGTATGTAGTACCGCTGCACACCTATCATCACAAACTTATCCAGGATATTGATGATGCCGAATGGATGTCAGACTTTGAGCGAGCCGACATGCTTAGGCGTGAAGAGGAAGACGTTAAGTCTATGCTCTTAGATGGTGAGGTATGGATGCCACTATGGTAGCAGGATCTCAGATAGCTATACCTTTTATATTGCTTTATGTCGGAGCCTTTGTATACTTTATTGTAAGGAGTAACGGAGATGGCGAATGATCCACATGATGACTGGTCTGATCCAGAACGACTTGATGGCTTACATAAAAAGAGTGCTGACCGCCCTAAGCGTACTGTTAAACGTACTACTGGGCGGGAGCAACAACCAGACATTCTCAGCAAGGAACTGGGAGTGGAGAAAACAAAAGAAGTTAAACGTAGTAATACTGATTGACTTTGTAATGGGAAAGGATCACTGTTTAGAATGCTGGATCTATTGGAAGGTAAGACGCAAGTGGTAAAACGTTTAAAGCATAGCTCTACTATAGGTGGCTTAGCTCATGAGTACATGAACAGCAAAGCCTTTGCTAGGCTCAAGGGTAACACTCAGAAAGAGTACGAGCTATGCCTACGTATAGCTATGGCTACACCTACACACACAGGTAAGACAGTGGGTGAGACTAAGCTAAACTTCTTTGGTAACAACCACGCTAACTATGTGTATGAGCAGTGGCTAGACAGAGGTGTAAGCAGAGCTAACAAGATCTCAGCTATACTTTCTATTGTGTTTAACAGAGCAATCAACATGGACATACTGAACCGTAACCCTATGAAGGGTGTAACCCGTGTGCCTAACAAGCAGCGTAAAGTTATGTGGACACAGGATCAGGTCTTTACATTCTTAGACACAGCCTACAGCCAGAACAAGTGGAGATCTATTGGCTTGATTGTACAGATGGCTTACGAGTGGGGCCAACGTGTAGGTGACATGCGATTGCTTACATGGGATAAGCTAGACTTAGATAACAAACGCATGGACATTGAGCAGAGCAAGCGTAGTGCTGACGTACACCTGCCTATCAGTGAGCCACTACTCCACGTACTATGTCAGCAAAAGGAAGCCTATGGTTTTCAAGAATACGTAGCACCACAGATGCAGCCTAGTGATGGAGCATACAAGCCATACAAAAAGGAGAACCTGTTCAGCTATGTTAATGACATCAAGGACGCTGCTGGTTTACCTAGTGAGCTAACAGCTATGGACATGAGGCGCACAGCTATCACTGAGATGGTTGAGGCTGGCGTTGATGTGACACAGATCAAGCAGGTGAGTGGACACAAGAGCATTAGCTCTCTTGATCCGTACATCAAGCACACATTCAGTGGTGCATCTAATGCACTAGCCCAGCGCCAGGCATACAAGGATAACAATGATGAATAACATTAGAGCATTCTTAGATAGCTTAGACTTAGCTGACCAGCAGAGCAGACGTATGGACTGCCCTAGCTGTCACTCAAAGAATACATTCAGTGCCTTGAATGATGGTGGGTCTATCGTGTACAACTGTTTCAAGCTTAACTGCTCACTGACTGGTGCATACCACACAGGCATGACTGCTCACGAGATACGCCTACGCCTAGCTAAGGTAGCTAAGCCTGAGCCTACTGAGCCAGAGACTATGACTATACCTGAGTATGTAGTACAGCCACAGCATGAGCATGAGTTGTTCTGGAAGTACATAGATAAGTGGGGCATACCTTTCGACACACTGATGTACGATGTCAAAGATAAGCGTGTAGTGTTTCCTATATTCTACAAGGGCAGGATGATTGACGCCATTGGTAGATCACTATCAGGTCAGCAGCCTAAGTGGTTACGATACACAGGGGTAGCTGACTACTACGTACTGGGTAACAGTAAGTCTATCGTACTAGTAGAGGATACCCTTTCGGCTATGATAGCTACCCAATCAGTAGAGGGTCTATCTGCTATGGCTATACTAGGCACTAGCCTGACGGATAAACACATGGCTAAATTGGGTGAGTACAACTTCATTATTGTAGCACTTGATCCTGATGCTGCCCATAAGACATTGATATATAAGAAAGAAATAGAATCCTGGACAGGGCTAGACACAATAGCACTGAGGCTTGACGATGACATCAAGTATAGGGTATCATCTGACATAGAGAAACTGAGGGTGTTAACAAATGATTGAAGCAACATACATAGATCACATGGGTACGGACTTGACGGTAGCTAACGCTGCACGAGTAAGCTTTGGTAAGCAGAGTGAGATGGATACGAGTGACGTATGGGGTCCACCTACCTTGAAAGATAAGGATGCAAAGCTTATACAATACCTAGCCAAGCACAAACACATCAGCCCATTCGGTCACTGCTTCGCATCATTTCATATCAAAGCACCAATCTTTGTGGCCCGACAGCTAGTCAAGCATAAGTTCCTGCGGTGGAATGAGATTAGCCGTAGGTATGTGGATGCTGAACCTGAGTTTTATGTGCCTGACGTATGGCGTGGACGCAGTGAAGACAAGAAGCAAGGGTCTACGGACGAGGAAGTCAACCCATGTGATTTTTATGGATTCGACAGTATGGCAGAAGCCGTTAATAGCTTTGATGGCGAACAGCTTAAATTATACAATGATATGTTGGCGGCAGGTGTATGCCCAGAGCAAGCACGTATGGTGTTGCCTCAAAGCACCATGACTGAGTGGTACTGGTCAGGTAGCTTGGATGCCTTTGCTGACATGTGTAAGCTACGCTGTGCGTCTGACACACAAGCAGAGACACAAGAGGTAGCGTGGGCTATTAGCCTTAAAATGGAAGATCTATTCCCTGTGTCATGGGTAGCATTAAGGGATGAGTACTGATGAGAGGTAATATCAATGGCGCAATCAAGGCGTCTGCTATTGTGGCTTTACTTATAGCTGCGCCACCTGTGTTGATAGCTATGACGTATGATGATTACCCAAAGTATTGTAAGCTGTCGATCTTGTTACCATGTATAGGAGTAAGTGATGAATGACATTAAAGTAACAGATGTAGAAGAGCACCGTGATGGTAGTGCTACACTACAAGTAGAGTGTGCGCCTGAGATATTCGCAGCTATCTTTAACGTTGGCTTTGTAACTCTAGTAAAGAGAGGTTTAGAAAATGAGAAGTGGCGAACCTGTGTAAGTTGTGGTGGCCCTGCAATGAATGATATGTGTGGCTTTTGCTTAGAGGAAGAATGACATGAGTATGGCTGGAACAATAGAAGACATGCGCTGGCAGATTAAACAGCAAGAGAAAGAGATAGCTAGACTTAAGAGGTTTATATATGATAACAATCTCATACGAGAGTTCGATGAAGAGGAACGCAAACGTGCAGCAGAACGTGAAAGGATGAACAGGGATGTATACGGTTGAGTATGAGCCAGACGCATCAGTGATAACATCACTAGATCAACAAGATATGTTTGAAGATGTAGAGTTAATCATTGGTACAGATGACAACGTAGTATTCATCAGGCAGTATGACGATAAGCTGGCTGAGCATCAAGTTATCTACATGTCTATACAGCAGTGGATGGATTTGATGGCTGCGTGGAATAGTCCAGAGGGTGCGTTCTACTTAGAGTCAAAGAAGAAAGAGAGACAGAATGGAACTAGCACTACTTAGAACACTGATGAGTAAGGACTTTTATGATAACAATAAAGGTATCCGTACACCAGACAAGCTGTTCACTAAGGATGTTCGTAAGATTAAGAACACTTTAGATTATGCTATGGAGACATACGATAAGGATCTTACACTACCAGAACTAGAGGGGTTGTTCTTTACGCAAAACTCTACCATGACCACAGCTAACAAGGATGTATACAAACAGATCTTCCGCAACATCAGCAAGCAGGATGCTATGTCTGAGGGTATAGCTGAAGAAGTGTTAGGCAAGTTGTTCCAGCAGGTAGTAGGCGAAGAGATAGCTAACTTAGGGTTCGACTATGTGAACGGTACTGAGACTAGCCTGGAGCCTATGCGTAAGCTACTGTCTGACTATCAGGATGACTTCATGCCTAACCTCAAGATCGACTGGGGTGACATCTCTATTGATAACTTACTGCAAGCTAATGACATACAGTCTAAGTGGAAGTTCAACATCCCTTCACTGACACGTAAGGTAGAGGGCATCAGTGGTGGTCACTTAGTTATCGTAGGTGCTAGACCTAACACAGGTAAGACATCCTTCCATGCCTCACTGATTGGTGGGCCAGATGGCTTTGCTACTCAGGGTGCTAAGTGTATTGTACTGTGTAACGAGGAAGCATACGAGCGTGTAGGAGCACGTTACCTCAGTGCAGCCACGTCAATGTCAATGGAAGAAGTCAAGGGTAACTACGCCCTCGCTGCGTCACGCTATGAGCCTGTGCGTGAGAACATTAAACTGTATGACTCGACAGGTAAAGACATGACGTGGGTTGAGGCTATCATCAAGGCATACCAGCCTGACATCGTAGTGCTTGACATGGGTGATAAGTTCTCTAGCAAGACAAGCGATAAGTCTGACGTGTACTTGAAGGAAGCAGCCATCCATGCACGTAACATAGCTAAGCAGTATGGCTGTGCTATCATATGGATGTCACAGTTGAGTGCAGTAGCGGAAGGTAAGGTGTACGTAGATCAATCAATGATGGAAGGTAGTAAGACAGGTAAGGCAGCAGAGGCAGACCTGATGGTACTGATCTCTAAGAACCCACAGGTAGAAGGAGCAGAGGAACAAGATACACAGAGGCACTTGAACATCGCAAAGAATAAGCTTAAGGGTGGCTGGCATGGCGTAGTACACTGTGAGTTAGACGGTGAACGTAGTCAGTACACAGCTTAGTAAGGAGACATAGAATATGAAAATAGTATTGGATGTAGAGAACACTACCAACAAGCGTGATGGTAAGATGCATCTAGATCCGTTTGAACCAGGCAACATACTGGTACAGGTAGGTATGCAAGCTGTTGACGCAGAGGATAGCGTGTGCATAGTCACACTAGATCACGTCGAACAGAAGGATACTACAGGCGCTGGGCGTAGAGAGATACAGAAGGTGTTAGACATGACTACCTTACTGATCATGCACAATGCACAACATGACCTGATGTGGTTGTGGGAGTGTGGCTTTAAGTATGACGGTAAGATCTACGACACTATGCTGGCAGAGTACATACTACTACGCAGTGTTAAGGAACCGCTGAGCCTAGAGGCATGTGCCCAGCGCTATGAATTGGAAGTACAGAAGGATGACACACTAAAGAAATACTTTAAAGAAGGGTACAACACAAATGAAATACCTCTCAATGAGCTTAGCTTTTATCTTAGGTCTGATCTCGGCGCAACTCGTGGGCTGTACCTCAAGCAAGAAGAAAGATACGCCGATCCTGCAAGCGCCTCCCTCCATAACATCAGAGACATTACCTTCAAAACCTGTACCACTCTCACAAGAATGTACATGTCAGGTATCAGGGTGGATCAACCCGCCCTCGAACAAGTTAGAGTAGAGTTTGAGCAAGAGAAGGCAGACATAGAAGACAGGCTACACAAACAGATCCGTAACCTAATGGGTGATACACCTATCAACATCAATAGCCCAGAGCAAGCCTCGCAGGTTTTGTTTAGCCGTAAGGTTAACGACAAGAAAGAATGGGCTGACCTGTTTGACTACGTTAAGACTACACAAGAGTTCAAGGATGCAGTGCAAGCTAACTCTACTAAGATACTGAAAACAAAAGCTTTTACCTGCCCTACATGTGAAGGAGAAGGCAAGACATATAAACTAAAGAAGGATGGAACTAAGTACGCTAGACCTAACAAGTGTAAGGACTGTGACGCTAGAGGGTATCAACTAAAAGAAACAAACGAGATGGCTGGCTTAGGGTTCTCTGCACCTAGCAAGAAGTGGGTCAGTGCTAACGGTTTCAGCACAGGAAAGGACAACTTAGATGCACTTATTGCAACAGCTAAAAACAATCGTATGGAAAGTGCTGCACTATTTCTTGCGGATCTTAAGCGTCTTAGCGCTGTCAGTTCTTATCTTTCTAGCTTCGTTGATGGCATACATACTTATACTAAGCCTGATGGATACCTTCATGTCGGTCTTACCCAACACATAACTGCAACAGGCAGGTTCAGTGGGCGTAACCCTAACATGCAGAACATGCCACGGGGTAACACCTTCCCAGTTAAGAAAGTATTCGTGTCACGCTGGAAGGGTGGCTACATTATGGAAGCTGACTTTGCCCAGCTTGAGTTCAGAACCGCAGCGTTCTTAGCACAAGACAAGGTAGCTATGGAAGAGATCAACACAGGCTTCGACGTACACGCATACACTGCACAGGTTATTACTGATGCAGGTCAACCTACGGGTAGGCAGGATGCTAAGGCACACACCTTTGCTCCTCTCTTTGGTGCTACTGGGTATGGTAGATCTAAGGCAGAGGCTGCATACTACGAGCACTTCAACGAGAAGTATCAGGGTGTAGCTGCGTGGCACAAGAAGCTAGGTGATGAGGCTATACGGTTACACAAGATCACTAACGTCAGTGGTAGGCAGTATGCTTTCCCTGATGTATCACGTAGAGAGAATGGTTCTCCTACGCACTTCACTATGATAAAGAACTACCCAGTGCAGGGGTTTGCTACTGGTGATGTTGTGCCTCTTGTACTAATTGAGCTAGAGGCTAGACTAGAGAAGCTACAGTCATGTGTAGTAAACAGTGTGCATGACTCAATGGTAGTAGATGTTCACCCTAACGAGAAGGAATATGTGCTTGCAACTATAGATACATTAAATAAAGATCTTGACAAACTTATCGAAGAAGCGTATGACATACAGATGAACGTGCCTTTACTATTAGAGGCAAAGATTGGCCCGAATTGGCTTGACACAAAGGACGTTATATAGTATAACTTAGTCTCTTTAACTTAGCTCAGAAAGGATATATAATGAGCACAGAAGTAGCACTATCAGTAGACGGTATGAACTTAGCAGATGCTATGGGGTTCACCGCTACAACAACACAGGCACAGTCAACACTATGGCGTGTGACTGCTGTAGTTAAGCAAGGTATTGATGGTAAGAAGATCGTCAACACACCTATGTTTAAACTGCGTAAAGGTGACGAGGAAGTGTACACTGAATCACTTAGTATGCGTTTGTTTGCTGAGCGTCAGCAGTGGACTAAGTGGGATAGCGAAGCTAACACCACACAGAAGACTGTCTTAGCGCAGAACCTTAACAACGACTTGAAGGATACACTAGGTGGGTTTAACTTAGGACGCCCTACTGGTTACGTACAGGACTGGGATGCATTACCTGAGACTACTAAGAATGTAATGCGTAGCGTTAAGCGTACTAAAGTATTCATGGGTATGGCTGGTGCTGCTAATGCTACTAACGAGGATGGTGACAGTGTAGAGTTCAGTGGTGAAGTACCATTTATCTTTGACGTTAAGAACCCTACAAGTTTGAAGTCTATGAATGCAGCAACAGGTGCACTGATGGGTAAAGGTATTACACCTATTGAGCACACCATTTTGTTAGGCGCTAATCAACAGACCATGCCTAACGGTAACATGTTTGCTGAAGTATCTGCATCACTAGGTGAGCGTGTAGGTTTCACTGATGGTGACAACGAAACGTTACGAGACTTCATTGCTTACATTGAGCGTACAAACTCATGGATACTTAGCAAGTGGGATGAACGTAACGTAGCTAACATCTCACCAGAAGACGCAGCTATCGTAGGTAGTATCGTTGAAGTGCAGGACTTTGAATAATGGAACATCCTGCTGAACTGTCAGTACATTCTTTCTTGCGTAAGGCTATAGATGGTAACGCATCTATGTCGCAAGAGATCATCGAAGGTGTGTGTAAAGATATACATGCAGCCCTAGACAAGCAGTTCAACAGTGGCCCACGAGATAAGTTCAAGCTTAGGATGTCCAACGTAGGGCGTCCTAAGTGCCAGCTTTGGTTCGAGAAGAATGATCCTGAGACAGACATCCTTAAGCCAACATCCTTTATGATCAACATGCTCATAGGGGATTTGGTTGAGGCTATCTTCAAAGGACTACTACGGGCTTCTGATGTTACGTTTGAAGACAACGATAGAGTTACCCTTGAACTAGAGGGTGGCGCTGAAGTAAGCGGTGAGTACGACATGGTGTTGGACGGGGCAGTGGATGATGTTAAGAGTGCATCGCCGTGGTCTTACACTAACAAGTTCATTGATGTAGAAACACTGGCAGCAGGTGATAGCTTTGGGTACGTCTCACAGCTTATAGGATACGCACACGCTGCAGGTAAGAACGTTGGTGGATGGTGGGTAGTCAACAAGGGTAATGGTGAGTTCAAGTACGTACCTGCTGCCTCTGTGGACAAGGGTGCTGTACTGGATGACATTCAGCAGACCCATAACTACATCGCTAATGATGAACCGTTTGAGCGTTGCTTCTCTGCTGAACCTGAAACGTATCGGGGTAAGCCTAGTGGTAACATGAAGCTAACTAAGCAGTGTAGTTTCTGTTCACACAAAAAGAAATGCTGGCCAGGATTACAAGCCCTGCCATCTAAAGTATACAAGGGTGGTAAGACGCCACCTACTGTAGAGTATGTGTCACTAAATAAGGAGTATTAATAGATGACCGCAGTTACTATTGACGATAAAGAGTATGAACTTGAGAAGCTAACAGATGAGCAGCGAGAGATCGTTACTCTACTGCAGCAGAACACTGTCATACTAAATCAACTCAGTCACCAGATGGGTTGTGTTCAGGCTGTAGGACAGATGAAGACAGCAGAGCTACGGCAGTCACTAGGTATTGAAGCGCCTGATGCCGCCACTGAAGAAGCGTAAGCATAACTCTAGAAGGTATCGCAGTGGCCTAGAGAAAGAGGTTGCTGCGTACCTAAAGTCTGAGCAGAAAGAAGTCAGGTATGAGTTACTGAAGATAGAATGGGAAGACCTACGCTATCGGACGTACACACCTGACTTCGTTTTAGATAACGGTATCATAATAGAAACCAAAGGAATCTTTGATAGTGATGACAGACGTAAGCACTTAGAGGTACGGAAGCAGCACCCTGAGTTAGACATACGGTTCGTCTTCAGTAACGCCAAAGCTAAGCTATACAAGGGAGCTAAGTCTCGCTACTTTGATTGGTGTGATAAGAATGATTTCATGTGGGCACATAGAGTTATACCTGAAGCATGGCTAAAAGAAAAAGGTAAGCCGATCAAGTCAGATCGTATTCCCCTCAAGCATAAAAGGAAAACTTAAATGTCATACAAGATTGAAGGTAACGAGGTAGCGTTCATACTTAAACCCCTAGACTATGACAAGAATGGTGACTGGACAGGCGAACTATCTACAGGTATAGCACTACACCCAGACAACACTCTTAACAAAACAGATCTAGCACAGATGATTAACTTAGTTACTCTGCTAGGGGCTTTCTTAGAGGTGTCACAGTGGGATGATTATGTATACGATACAGTAGAAGCTGAAAGAAATAGACTAATAGACCTTGACATGCAAGAGGAATCTGATATATACGAGGAAGTAGAAGGTACAGGCGGTAAGGTACTACGCCTTACTGCATTCACTAAGACACAGGGTAACGCATGATTAAAGAAGAACCACCTATGACAGGACACGATCCAGTAAATAAGCCTGTACATTACAATCAAGCAGGTATTGAATGTATAGATGCAATAGAAGCTATGACAGAGAATATGTCGGGAGCTTTAGCACCGCAAGCAGCTAACGTGTTGAAGTACATGTGGCGCTGTGAGTACAAGAACGGACTAGAAGATATTGATAAAGCCATCTGGTACTTGAACAGACTACGTAAGCGTTGGTTGGAGACACACAAATGAAGGATAAAAGATTCAGTGTTACATTTGTGATGGCGATAGATAAGAACAATAACATACTATCGTCAGATGACAGGTCACACAGTGAAGATGTATACGACTTGATAGTTGATACGTTTTATGATACTGATGATGTCGAAGTAGAAAACTTATATGTAAAGGAACGCCCATGATTAATGAGACAGACCTAGAAGCATTCGGATACTTTGAGATGTTTCAAAATAGTTCTGACTATGACACAGATCCAATACGTTTCTATAGTCAGTTTGTAGAGGATAAGGTATTCACTAAAGGCCGTGATCGTTTAGTAGAGAACACGCTAGGCTTAACAGGTGAGGCAGGTGAAGTAGCAGAGAAGATCAAGAAACTATTTCGTGATAGCTCTAAGTTCTCTGATGAAGAAGTACTCAAAGAGTTAGGTGATGTATTGTTCTACGTTACCGCACTGTCTAACATCTTTGGTGGTAACTTACGTAAGACTATGGAAATGAATATGGCTAAGCTGAATGACAGAGAACAGCGTGGTAAACTTAAGGGATCAGGAGACAACAGATAATGAGCAACTACCTACCGACAGACTATCAGAGCTTCATTGCTCTATCACGATACGCCAAGTACTATGATGGTGAAGGGCGTGAGAACTGGGGCGCTACCGTAGGGCGCTACATACTTAACTTAGTAGACAACAAAGTAGATCAAGCTACGTCAGATGAAATACACAACGCCATCTTGAATCTAGAAGTCATGCCCTCTATGCGAGCACTAATGACTGCTGGCCCAGCGCTTGACAGAGATAACACTGCTGGGTATAACTGTAGCTACCTACCCGTAGATGACCCTAAGTCCTTCGATGAGGCTATGTACATCCTCTTGTGTGGTACTGGTGTCGGGTTCAGCGTCGAGAGGCAGTACGTTAGTAAGCTCCCTGAAGTACCTGAGTTGTTCGACAGTGATACCGTTGTCGTTGTCAAAGACAGTAAGGAAGGTTGGGCTAAGGCGTTCCGTCAAGTTCTTGCACTCCTCTGGGCTGGTGAGATCCCTAAGTGGGATGTTTCTCGTGTACGTCCTGCAGGTGCTAGGCTTAAGACGTTTGGTGGTAGAGCTAGTGGCCCAGCGCCTCTAGTAGAACTGTTTAACTTTGCTATCACAACTTTCAAGAATGCACAAGGAAGAAAGTTAAGCAGCGTAGAGTGCCATGACTTGATGTGCTTCATTGGTCAGATCGTAGTAGTAGGTGGTGTACGCCGTAGTGCTATGATCTCTCTGTCTAACCTCAGTGATGACCGTATGCGTCACGCTAAGTCAGGTCAGTGGTGGGAGACTGCAGCGTGGAGAGCATTAGCTAATAACTCTGTGTGTTACACTGAGAAGCCAGACATGGAAACGTTCATGCGTGAGTGGCAGTCACTGGTAGAGAGCAAGTCAGGTGAGCGTGGTGTATTCAATCGGCAAGCAAGCAAGAAGCAAGCTGAGAAGTATAACCGAAGGGATAGTAACTACGACTTTGGTACTAACCCCTGCAGCGAAATCATCCTGCGCCCATATCAGTTTTGTAATTTAACAGAGGTAGTTGTACGTGCTACGGATACTGTGGAAGACCTTGCTAGAAAAGTTAAACTGGCTACGATTCTGGGAACCATTCAGTCCTCATACACAAAGTTCCCCTACCTGCGTAAGGTGTGGACGAACAACACAGAAGAGGAGCGCTTGCTTGGTGTGTCACTTACGGGAATAATGGACAATCCTCTGATGACTCATAAGAATAAAGGCTTGGAGAAGACTCTTGAATATCTTCGTGGGATCGCTGTATCTACTAATACTGAATGGGCTGACCGTCTTAATATACCTGTATCTGCTGCGATTAGCTGCGTCAAACCATCGGGCACAGTCTCGCAACTGGTGGATAGTGCCAGTGGCATACACGCTCGCCATAGTCCCTATTATATCCGTACTGTGCGTGGTGATAATAAAGATCCGCTAACGCAGTTCATGAAAGACAAGGGTGTACCTAATGAGCCATGCGTTATGAAGGGTGACACTACTACAGTGTTTAGCTTCCCAGTTAAGTCTCCTGATAAAGCTGTTACACGTAACGACATGACAGCCATTGAGCAGCTACAGACATGGCTAACGTACCAACGTTCATGGTGTGAGCATAAGCCTAGCGTGACGATCTCAGTGCGTGACCATGAGTGGCTGCATGTAGGTGCCTTTGTGCATGAACACTTTGATGAGATGTCAGGTGTGTCTTTCTTGCCACACTCAGATCATACATATCAGCAAGCACCATACCAGGATTGTACGAAAGAAGAGTACATAGATCTGTTACAAGAGATGCCTAACAACATTGACTGGTCAGAGCTTACGCAGTATGAAGATGAAGACAATACTGCAGGTAGTCAGACTATGGCGTGTACTGGTGACACTTGTGAGATAGTGGATCTAACATGAGTATATACACATTAGTGGGGCGGGTTGACTGCCCTCACTGCTCTAATGCTATGGGTCTACTGAGAGATAATCGTATTGAAGTACAGTACTATTCTCTCAACGACTCAAAGTGGGTACTTGACTTATTTAAAAAGTCTGGTATAAAGACTGTACCCCAGATATGGGATCAGGAAGGTAATCACATAGGTGGTTATACTCAACTTAAAACTCTCTTGAAAGGAGAATAACATGACAGGTATTGAATTTATGGCAGTAGCAACTATTGGTATGGTAGCCATTGGTGAGGTTATCAGCCTTGCATCTGAGCATGGCCCAGCGCTGGTTGATCAAGTAAGAGGCTGGTTCTAAGATGTATGTTCTAGTACTCATAATGATGTTTGAAGGTAAGATTAAGGTTCAATCTTTTGATGGTTTGTTTATGGATGTTAAGTCCTGTAATCAACTAGCTACCGAAATGGAAGAGCGTCTTATGAGTACTAGACCTACTCCAGAATCATCAGCTAACACATACTGTTTCCAAGTACCAGAAAGTGCATAATGCAATTACAAATGTTCTCATCCCTACCTTATGATGATACAGAAGAAACTAAACAATGTAAAGTCTGCAAAGAAGTTAAACCTATAGTAGGCTTTCACATACAGTGTTATAAAAAAGATAACATACCATCATACTCTAAAGTCTGTAAGGGTTGCAAGGAGACACAGAGACAAACCAGAGATATGTTAAAAGCTGTGGCTTCTCCTATGCCAGATAGATGTGACTGTTGTGGTGCGGAAGATGCTCTAATATTAGATCACTGTCACAAGACTTTAAAGTTTAGAGGGTGGATCTGTAATGGATGTAACGTAGGGATAGGACATTTAGGTGACACAGTTGAAGGGTTAAACAATGCAGTGGAGTACTTAAAGAAACACTATGGATAATGTAATACCAGTTAAGCAACGGCGCACCCGTCGAAAGACAAACTATAAGAACGCCGAACAAAAGAATACTTCAGGGCTAGTACCTAGAACAAACACACAGAAGTTGTTCCTAGATGCCCTGAAGGAACACTCACAAGTCTTTGTGCTAGGTCCAGCGGGTACAGGTAAGACATACGTTACAGCTACCTACGCTGCTGACTTGTACATCTTAAAGAAGATCGACAAGATAGTTATCACTAGACCACATGTAGCTGTAGGTAAAGACTTAGGCTATCTACCCGGTAGCTTAGAAGAGAAGACTTACCCGTGGGCTTTGCCTGTGCTTGACGTGTTAGAGAAACACTTAGGTAAGGGCAGTGTAGACACAGCTATAAAGAATGGTAACATAGAGATGGCCCCACTAGCGTTGATGCGTGGGCGTAGCTTTGATGATAGCTTTATTATAGTTGATGAGACACAGAACATTACAACCCATGAGTTAAAGATGCTGTTGACAAGAGTAGGTGAAAACAGTACAATAGTTCTCAATGGTGACGTACAGCAGTCAGACTTAAAAGAAGCAGACGGTTTATCTAAAGTGATACATCTAGCTAAGAAGTACATGCTGCCCGTGCCTATCATTGAGTTTGGTGTGGATGACATTATACGTAGTGACATCTGTGCTGAGTGGGTCAAAGTCTTTATGAAGGAAAACTTATGAATAACAGCTTGGAACAAGAAGCCTTAAGGCTCACAAAAGCTAAACAAGAAAAGTTCTACGATCAATTAGTCACGCTACTTATACCAGCGCATAAACACATAGACGCTAACTTGTATGAGTCTCGCCATAAGGATAGAGCAAAGGAAAGGCTAGACGATGTAACACTGATAGCTAGGTTTGCTGCAGAACAATATGGATTGAAATAAAAAAAGGGAGCTTAGTTGCTCCCTCTTCTTTTACTCTATGGCTGAGTATGGTTGTGCCCTGAGTTTCTGTAGATCTATCTTAGCGTTGAAGATCCTTAGCTCATCCCAGTTAAAATCTTTTATGTTAGCTTTGATGCCATCCTCACGCATCTGACGCATAGCTTGTGCTCGCTGCTCAGACGTACCATTACTCAGTGCTTTCTTACGCAGCACCTGCAGGTAGTCCTGACCTGTTGATGTAATCTCTACAGTATCACGAACCATTGAGCGAATAGTTTGTACTTCTTTATTGATACGACTACGCTTGTCTGTGATGTTAAGCTTCTTAAACTTTGGATTGTTAAGCAGTAGCCCCATACGGCGCTCTAGAATAGGAGCCATAGTCTCATTGAAGATCCTATCGTATGCTGGTATGTTAGAGCGCTGGTCTTTAGTCCACGACTTAATGCCAGACAGTGAGTACATCTTCTCTGTAGCTGTTCTGCCCGATACAATCTTCAAGCCAAATATTCTAGCTAACGGATTAGGATCGTAGATCTCACCCTCTCGTGACGCCACACGTAGGCTCTCACCTGTGATGTTCTCTGTCTCACCACCAATAGCCTCAAGTATGTTATCGAAGTAACGTGTAGCTGACTGGTTAAACTTAGCGTAGCCTCTAGCTTGACGTGGGTCTTTGATAGTATCAACATCAAACATAAACCCAGTCAGCTTATTGATAGGGTCTAGCGGTCTAAACACACCAGCTACAATGTTACCTAGAGGTTTACCTACAGCTTCTGCTGCACCCTCACCCATTTCATATGCACGTTTGAATACACCGGGTTGCTCTCCATCAACGTATTCTTTTCCAGGATCAGTGAAGCTGTTGTACAGATCTCTGAACATGTTAGTTCTTTCACCGCCCATTTCAGCACCACCGATAGGCATGAAGTAGTCTAGTGTAGCACCTAAGTCTGTACCAAACTGTGCATCCTTAGCCACCTGACCTACAGCTAACTGCTTACCTAGATCTTCTCGCATCTCAGGTGTAATAGGTTCACCCTTCAGTGAAGACCTAAGTACTTTACCTGCAGCCAGTAAGTACGACAGAGGGTAAACATTCTCTACGTCAACAATAGTACTACCATTCCTAAGCTGATATGTACCTAAGCCCTGCTCTTCCTGTGACTCAGATATTTGTGTAGCGTACAGCAGTGCAGATGTACCTACTGCAGCACGTCCAAATGCTTCTCTATCTTTCATAGTCTTACCTAAGCTTTTCTGCTTACTGAAGATGTTACTAGCAGGACCAGCAAACGCTAATGGACCCCACTGATAGGCTGACGCAACAACGTTGTTCATAAATCTGCCAAACGGAAGTATTGTACCTAAGCCGGGAATAGCAGAGAATGTCTCTACTAACTTAGCCATGTCACGTACACCTCTGGCTTGATCCTTAGTAGTGTAGTCCTTAGCGAACACAGACTTCATAGTTGTATCTAACGCTAAGCCTGTGACCTCTTCATCAATAAGTTCTAAGCTACCCTCTTCCAGCACTTGAGCTAGTGTCTTCTTGTGCTTCAAGTCTAGGTACTTATCTAGCTCAGACATAAACATCTGTGACTTAGTAAAGCTATCCTGAATACGTACACCTGTTAGATCGTTAGCTGCACCAACAACTTTCTCTACACCATACTTACCAAAGACTAACTTACTCTTAGGGTTAATGCCAAAGCGGTCTGCTGTACGCTCAACCCCAGCGCCTACTGTTTCAAATAGAACCTTCTGTACGTCAGGCTTAGCATCTAGTAATTTCATATACGCATCATATGTAGTTAGAGGGTCTACAAAGTTCTTCATCTTCTGACCCTGAATACGTTTATACACCTTAGCTTGTCTGTACAGGTCTGCGTTATTAGTTAGTACAGCCTTAGCCCCTACCATACCAAAGCTCATCAAGTCAGACGCTGCCTGTCCTAGTGCAAACGATCCAAAGCCAGCAACGTTAGCTGCAGTTGTAGCTGGTGACGATACAAGCAAACGCTTCCATACATTCTGTGCATAACCTAAACGCTGCATGGTAACTTCTTCTGCTTTCTTAGCGTCAATCTCATCTACTGCTGCATTGAGTATGTCATTGCCAGCTACTGTAGCTTTGTTAATTCTGTTTCTAGAGTGAGCTAGTACAGACATCGAAGAGCCTAGCCCGTTGATAGACTTAGCTAGGATGTCACCCAGTTCTAGTGGGTTGTTTATGTGCTCTCCAAGAGGAACCATAGTTGACTCTTCAATCATCTTAGAGATCTCAATGAAGTCCTCTTCTGGCATGAACTTAACCATGTTAGTTAAGATGTCAGATACAGTAGAGCCTTTCTTCCGTACCTTAATGCCAGCATCAATGGCTATCTGAGTCAAGCCACCCTTACCGTCAACACCATTAATGATCTCAGCGAACACAGTCTCAGGCATAATCTTGTCAGAGATCTTAGCCTCACCACGAGCTACCTTTTTATTCCACGAATCATATGCCTGACGTACAGCTTTCTTAGCTCTCTCTTGGTTCTTCTTACTTAGTCTAGGCAGTAAGTCTTCCAGAGGACCAGTACGTTTAGCTATGTCCAGCGTTTCTACACCCGCCTCAAAGCCTGACTTACCTTTTAGTTTACCAAAACCAAACTGCGCTGCAGGACCAACCAAGCCACCCATAGCTGTAGTCATCAGGGACTGCATACGGTTGAACTTGTCTTGGTAGTTAGCTTCAATGTATATGTCTTGGATAGCACCGTCTTGAAAGTAAGCTATAGCTCCATCCGTAACAGCCGTAGCTATCAGAGCATTACGATTACCCTTCTTAGCTGCCTCTGCAGTAACCAGTTTAGCTGCAGCCTGTTGCTGTTTAGCTACGACTAACTTCTTAGCGTTCTCTACTGCAACTTCTTTAGCTTTCTTAGCTGCAGCGTTACTGACTTCCATCTTCTCAAGCTTCTTAGCTGTAGCTTCAGCGGCTTCAGTACCTGCCTTCTGTGCAGCTTGCTTAGTAGCCCCACTCTTAGCGGCTCTCTGTGCAGCTTCCTCTGCAGCCTTCTTGATGGCAAGCTTACCACCCTGTGCGATAGTGACAGTACCAGCCTTAGCTAAGCCACCAGTAATCAAACCAATGTAGTTAGACGGGTCTGCAGCAGCAGCAGTAACGTAGTCGTAGATGCCCTCTGCCTTACCGTACAGGCCATCATTAGTCCAGAAGCTACCCAGCCTATCGTAAAGCTTGTAAGCCTCACCAGCGACCTGCTTCTGGCGCTCGTTGGCCCTATTCATAAAGACTACTTCGCCAGCAGTAGAGATAGTGTTTGTATTAAACCAGCGCATGTCCTCTACAAAGTCATCAACTACATTGTCTGCATCCATGTCTTCGTAGTCTACACCCTTCTTAGCTATCATGTACTCACGAATGGTGTTAAGGTTCTGTGGCTGTAATAGGTCTGCTTGCTTTAGCTTCTCACCAGGATCTACATTACCTTCGTATGCAGTCACAGCCTCTTTCTCTATGTCCTTGCCTTCCATAAGATCGAACAGAGACTGTACGCTTGTTGGTTCTAGTTCACGAGGATCTACTTCATCAGCGCTACTCTCTAACTCAGAGTCAAGCGCAGGTAGTTTATCTGTACCGTATACTTCTTTAAAGATATCTTCTAAAGTCTGAGCCATATTATTTATCCGCTAATGCTGCTTTTACTTGATCTAGTCTATCTTCAATATACTTTATAGTTTCATCAGGTAAGTCATTGTCAAAGATAAACTGAGCAAAGGCTGCATCAACATCTCTGTCTGGGTTAGTAGAGTACTCTATGTTCTTCAGTGTTTCTAAGAAAGTCTTGGTTGCCTGATCAGTTATCTCTTTAGACTTAGCTTGAGGTATACCACCATCTACTTTCTCAAAGTACTTATCACCTAATGCTTCCTGTACCTTGTACTCTTCACCACCAATGGTTACAACAGTGTCTACATCTATGCCACTAATACCCATCTGTGCTTTACCCATATCTTCAAAGGATGCAGCAGACTGGTCACTGGCTATGTTAACGCCTAAGCCTTTCTGGAAGCGCTTGAACTTTATTTGTCCAGCTACTTCTCCCTCAGGTAGGCCAGCATCTTTACGCTCTTTACGTGACATACCTTGCCACTCTTCAAAGGTAACACCATTTACTTTAAATTCTTCAGCAGTAGGTGCCGATATACTTTCTACATCAGGTGCTTCTGTGATAGCAGGTCCAACCTCCATCTCAGCCTCTGCAGCCATCTCTTCTTCTTCCTCTGCAGCACCCAGTGCAGCCTCTGTTATAGCGCTGATGTCTATCTCACCCGCCATACCTAAGCCTTCTACAGTTATAGGCTTCAACTTATTAGCAGCCTGTTGTGTCATCTCACCTCTAGCAACTAGGGTATCTAAGAACTCAGAGATCTGCTGTGGGTCATCTATAGTTTTCTCACCCTTCTCACCTACTAGCTTAATCCTTGCTACAGTATCACCTAACCCTGTTGATAGTGTATAGCTACCACCAGCAAAAGATCTAGTAGTGCTATTACCTATTATCTCAGAAGCACCTGCATCTATTGCAGATATAATACCCTCATCTGCTTCATTGGCTATGGCAAGTTCAGTGTACATCTCTTCGCCTAAGATATCTTTCCAGTTTACTACAGGATCATTAATAGCGTCTTTACCGTACTTGTTAAACTGGGCCTGTGCAAAAGCAGCATACTTCTTACGTCTATATTCTAGCGCTTCTTCCATTTTGTTATCTCCGACCAAATCTAAATGTATCGGATCTGACTTTAGGGCTGTGTCAATACGTCTCTGTGCAAGTGACCAACTCTTAAGTGCAGCCTCTTGATCGTAGAACTCACTCGGTGTGAACGTAGCGTATGCACCTGGAATAGCACTCTGGTAGGCTTGACTTCTAGCTAACTCATTGATGTCGTAGACAGACATACCACCCACTGTCTTCTCTGCATCAAGCTTAGCACGTACTACATCCTTAGCACCCGAACCAAGAAATCTCTGTGCTAGACTTCTCTCTGGTGCTTTTAGATCACCTACTGTGGTGTCTAACAGGCCAGCACTACGTGAGATAAACTCTTCGTAGTCCATCTCTGCAAACTTAGGATCAATAGCTGAGCCATCTATCATAGCTGAGATGTCATACTCACTAAGGCGAGCCTTACCACCACGCCGTTTTACTTCAGCCTGTACTTGTTTAGATAGCTCCATTAAACCATTAGGTCCAGAGGAGTGTGCAGCCTGTATCTGTGCTTTAGTAACGCCCAGTGATTCTAGTCTACGGGCCTCGCTAACAAGAGAACCTACTACGCTTCTACGGCGCTGTATCTCAGCACGACTCTGTTTAGCTAACTCTCGCTGCTCTTCTTCGTACTTACGTGCCTCTTCCTCACGGCGAGTCATACCCTCTTCTACTTCGCCCAGCGCACCTGCAGCAAAAGCCTGTGGGTTAAATCCGTCAAACAAATTATCAAACAAACCCATGTTACTGTCCTCTTGCCATTAAGCCAGCACCCTCAGGTGCAGCAGGTTGCTCTTCCATTTCAGGTGCAGCTTCCATCTCAGGCTCTGCAGCCATCTCTTCCTGTTCTTCGTCTAGTACATCTAAGTTATCTGAGATCTCTTGCATCAGAGCTACACCCTCATCCTCTTCAGCAGTCCTATCTGCACGAGACAGCGCAGCGGTAAGCAACATAGAGATCTTATCTTTCTCTCGCTGTGCTTTCTGTTCATCTGTGTTAGGACCACCCATCTCATAGGGTACACCTAGTGAGTCTGCTGTAGCTGTAATGAATTTAACTAAGGCAGGTTCAACTAGAAGCCCTACATCTAATGTATGCGTACCCTTCATAACGCCTGTAGTTCTAATAGTTCTAGCTAAGGGTTTAACAGGGAAGCCTACCTCAAGCATAACCATCAGATCATCTACTACGTCAGGCTTAGATAGATGCTTAGTGTAAAACATCAATGTCTCTTCTACTGTATCTAACTGTGGGGGGTTCTCCCACGGGTTATTCTTAGGTTGTGTCGTTAGAGACTGACCTGCAATAGGTGCTGCAAGAATAGATATTGCCATTGTGTTTATCCTACTTAGTGAAACCTGCACCGAAGTACAGACCTATGATTGCTGATACTATGTGCGTATCTAATGGTGTGATTACAAAGCCCTGCGCTGTACGCCACTGCACTGTTTCTGCTGGACCAAATAGCCAGTTCCAGAAACCACCTGTAGCTTCAGTGTAACCTACGATAACGCCAACCTCAGGATACCACACTGCTACTAGCTTTGGCAAGACAATAATGCTAAATACTGCAGATAATGCTATAAGTCTACGTGTCCATGCGAAGTGCTTGTCAGTCTTGCCAGCATTCCTAGCTTCGTTAACTTGGTCTGCCCTGAAGCTTGCAGTCTGGAGCATCATCTTCTGTTGCTCTATCTTGTTCTTCTGGTTCTGCCCAATGACAGACATGACTCCACCTAGCACCGTAGAGAAGAGCATCGTTATGAGTTCTAAGGGTAAGCCAAACATTAATTAGATGCCATCAGAAGGTTAGCTTCATCACGTCTTCTGCTAGGAGTAGAGCCACCCCATGTCATTAAATTATCGTAAGCTGATTCCCAGTCCCCTGAAGTTGTTTGATCCCAAAAGTTATATCCAAAGGTTTGATTTCCGTGCTGGTAGTACACAGAAGCTATTGCTGTAGCTTGATTAGAAGGTAAATCATCCCACTCTATTTCTGAATCTTTATTCCAGCGATCCTTTAACATATTAAACTCTTTAGCTTTAACAAAATTATCAAGAGTTAGCGCCTCTTCCTCAGTAAGGGAAAAAGAGTTCTCTTTTAATGATTTCTGTGCAGCTTCTTTTTTCTTACCAAAATGCGGCTTTAATTTGTTGAGTATAGAAGGCTCTAACCCTTCAAAGTACTCTTCATTTTTACTACCTAAATCCACGCCCGTACCAACGGTTACACCAGATTGATCAATGGCTTTTCCTTTTTTATCCTCAGGTACATAAGCATTTAGTTTAAAACCTTCTTTCTCTCCTAGAAAACTCATATCAATATTACTAGGTATCAGAGGGGTATTAGATACACCTGATTCCTCATCAACGGGCTCTAAGTCTTCTGGTCTAGCCTTAGGACGTTTAGCTCTAGGGTCAGCCATCAGACCTTCTTCAGTAATCTCAACAGGCTTATCCAACACAACGTCAGCATCAGGCGCATCTTCAATAGTTATGCTATCATCTTCTGTAGTTGTATCCTTAGGTGGCACAGGTACACCCAGTATCCCCGATATAGTTTCTAGTACAGAGTCCTCTAGGTTGCCTTGTGCTTTCTCAATGTCAACACCTGTAAGATAGTCTTGTATAGCTTGCTTCCTGACAGGGGTGCGCTCTTGTTGCATCTCTTGTATCATACGCTCAGCTTGTTCCATCACGTCACGCCTGACGTTCTTCTGCTTAGTAGCTGACACAGCGCCTGTAGCTACACTAGATCTAAGTACGTCATCACTGTCGTAACCTCTAGCACTGAGAGTTTCCATGTTATCTATGGCGGGATCAAAGGGTACGTCTTGTGCTGCTGCTGAAATAGATGCACCATCCTGTATTTGCTTCTGGATTATCTTCTTCATGTACTCAGCTACACTACTCTGTGCAGAACTAATATCTCTCTGCTGTGTGTCTTGCTGTGTAGTTACAGTACCACGCCCTGTCATAGCACCTAAGCCCTGTCGTTCTACTACAGGTACTTCAGGTAAATCTTTATAGAGATCTCTAAGTAGGATGTTTTCTATCTCTGACATTTTTATTATACCTTCAAAGTTGATCAGGGTTAGTATGAGTAGTAGTAGCACAAGCTTTCATATTCTTATCCAAAGCCCAGAATGTTGGATATACCTTTAACTAAGATAGTACCTGCTGACTTGGATAGCATATCACCCCAAGAGCTACCGCTACTAGACTTACCTTCTTTAGCAATTTCAGCTACTGCTATACTTGCGGATCTATCTAGAGCATTATCTGACGTTCTCCATGCCCAGTCCATTAAGTCACGCTCTTGCTGCCATAGCTCATTAAGACCACGCATAGTCAAGTTATTAGCAGCCATTACTTCTTGCATGTTAGACTCATTAAGTGCAGCAGTATTGGCAGTGGCTACACTCTGACGCCACACTGTGTTAGCTTGTGCTATAACGAGTTCATTCTGTGCATTGAATATGTCACGCTGATTACCAAGCTCTGCTTGGAACTTAGTCATTGTGTTCTCTTCACCTGCATTGAACTGCTCAATAGCGTTAGCCTGTGCAGCGTTAAACTGTTCTACTTGTGTAGACATGCTAGTAAAGAACTGGTTAACTTGGTTGATATTCTCAGCGTTGAACTGTAGCTGTGCATTCTCTGCAGACTGATCTGAGAAGATGCTCTGCACAAGAGACTGAGCCTCAAACATTACAGTTTGTTGTTCATTATCTAAGTTAGCCATATCCATTTGCAGGAATGCAGAGGCTTGCTGTGCTGCAGCCTGTTGACGATTATCTAAGTTAGCCATATCTAGCTGTGACATAGATGCTACATCAGCCATCAGCTTAGCTTGCTTGTTAGATAAGTTAGCTAGGTCTACAAGCAAGC
>Ga0228636_1000034_pt1 | contig 35622 bp, 60 predicted proteins | sample 45DmetaG_FD_182709 | JGI IMG/M metagenome (GOLD analysis project Ga0228636, IMG submission 182709) | Seawater microbial communities from Monterey Bay, California, United States - 45D | ecosystem: Environmental > Aquatic > Marine > Coastal | place: USA: California | collected 2016-11-03 | reverse complement strand
GCTTTTAGGTTCAACAAACAACTCTTCGAAAGGCTTCTTCTCTACTATAATATCTTTGAGAGTAGTTTCCGGATGAACTTCAGTCCAAGAAGGAGTATGAAATCGTTTACCATCTGCTCTTTTCATTATACCTCCTTTACCTACATTAGTATAAGGAACAGTGTAAAAATGTCTCTGAACAAATACTCCAGACATTTCTTCTGCTGAAATCGAAAGAGGACCGTCTGAATATACTATCTCATCTTTTACTTTCCATAATGCCATATAACCTTTATTTTTTATCTATACTATAATATACGAAATATAACTTAGTTAGGCAACTTTATCTTAAGTTATTTATATAACTACTTAATAATTTTACTTAAAAATTTTAATTTTAATTTATCCCATCTAGACAGAGAACCTGTCCACATATTCCTATCATCCAATCTTTCCCAAACTACATAGCAGTATCTACTCAGGAATAAGAAGTCCCAATGAGTTAGTTGAACTATTTTACGATCTGCTCCATTTGGTAATCTAAATTCTAATGTTAGTAGAGAGCATGTTCTATAATTATAAACAATTTCAAATAAACTGAATCCAAATACATTATTGCTATCATGTAGAAATATATCTAGTAAACTAAATTTAATATTCCATTTACGGACTTTCCATTCTATCTTCTGTAGTAACTTATTAAGCATAGATTAATATTCTAGTATTAGACTTTTCACTAAATAGCCTTCTTTTAACAGATCTACCTCTAGGCTTACGAGATAGTCTCTGGTAAGTAATTCCGGCTATCTCTATATGATTTCCTTCTATAACTAAATCTGCTACTTTTGAATTGACCTTCATTGAAGGTACGTAATATAATTCTTCCATCTTTATTTTGTTTTACAATCTTTATTATGTTTGTTAAACCACCCTCCACATTTACATTTAATATAATATGCTGTAGGTGCTATTATAGGTGCTGAAGCAATGGCAGTCCATATATTCGGATGCCAATGCTCGCCACATATACCTAAGGTATGTCTAATTACTTCTATCATATTAACGCTGATGCTAATTTAAATAACTTCTTATTCACTTCTAAGTCTTTTTCGAATGATTTTATCTTTCGTACTTTTCTTACTTTAGTATTAGCTCCTTTTAAGGCAGCATGAAATTCTCCTTGAGTAATCTTCTCTTGAATTACATTGAACACTTTCCATAAGTCATCTCCTTTATCAGCATCTCTCTTAGGTTCTAAGATATCTGTAATCGTTTCTTCATCGTACTCAAACTTATTAGCTTTATCAGAGTTAGGAGTAATACCTGCTCTTACTAACATAGCATCTAAAGCTAATTTAGATTTCTCTTCTTTAGTTAGAATTTTATTGCGCATCTTATTAAGCACCTCTACCTTTGCCGGAAGATCAGCTACTGCTTTTGCTACTACCTCTCTTAGTTCAGTAAAAGTATACCCTTTATGCTTAATCTTAAAATCAGAAAACTTCTCATCAGCTACTACTAGTCCATTAGAACATACTAATCTAAATATACCAACTGAGAATTTAAATGCTTGAAGTCCATCATGACTGTTAGTCATAATAATACGAGGAAAAGAATCATCTCCTCCTTTACCTTTTATCTTAATATCTGGGTTCTGAAAAGAAACCATATGTTTAGAGAAGATAGTCTCCTTACCTCTATTTTTACGCATACCAGCTGAAACTGGTTTCCAACCTAAGGAAGCTAAATCGTCTATGATCTGCTCAGTATTGACAAATAAGTATTTATCTGTTACTTTAGGATTAGTAGGAGCATCTTTAAATGCTACCGGACATAACTCTCTTAATTGATCTTTTGATAGGTAAGAATCTAAACCTTTATTAAAACTCTGTACTAAATCTTGCATAACCTTTTATTTAATTAATTATCTATACTATAATATAAGAAAAAATAAGTAAGTAGGCAACTTTTTACCTAACTTTATTTAATTATTTCTGCATCTTCTATTGTACGAACCATAAGGTAGTTACCTTGATACTTCAGCACATGGTTACAGTGCAGCCTATCTCTCCAAGCTTTCAATCCTTCCATGTTACCGTTAACTTGTTCAACTTTTATCTGTCTAACAAGCTGGTAGTATTCGTTATCTAAAAAGATTAACTTAACCATTGTCTAATTCCTTTTTGTAATAAGTATACATCTATAGCTTTATCTGATTGCTCTAAATCTCTATAATGGTTAAGGCAAGTTTCAAGAGCTATCTCCCATTGGGTAGAAGGAAGAGTAATATCGTATACTAAATCTATATCTTTAAAAGTAATCTCGAACAGCTCTGCTGTTTTTTTCTGGAAACTAAATGCTTCTTGAATTCCTTCCACCATAGCATCAGTAACTTCTTCATCTTTGGCTTTGAATACTCTCTCGAATTCATCTGTATTCTCAAAATGTAATTTTTTCATACTCCTCTTTCTTCTGTTTGTTTTCTTGCTTCATCCCAATACGCACTAGTAACTATTTTCTCTTCATTTATAGTCTTTACTTCATTATTAGTACCGAACATATATACAGGTCCATTATAATCGTAAGTTCTCATAGGAACAATTACATTTCCTAACTCAGTCTTAGTAGGTTCAGTAATTCTACGTTTACCATCGAATGATCTAAATTCTCTTGAAGTAGCTCTATGCCAAGTACCTTTCATGCATACTTCTAATACGCCTGCTGTATTGAAGTCATACTGAAGTTTAACTAAGTGTCCAGTCTTCTCTGCCATTATTCTCTATTAAATCCTTTAATAATTATTCTTCCGGTATTCACACCTTCCTCTAGTAAGTTTACTCTCTGCCTTAACATAGTTCGAGTAATATTTAGAGTTTCAACATCAGTTTCATTCTTTACCCAATCCTTAAAAAGGTAAGTAAGTATATTAGATTTTAGTTTTTCTAACATAGCTCATTAATTAAAGAGTTAATATCTTCTCTACCTAGCCACCCTTTAACATCCCCCATAAATTCCCCATCAGGATTTACTACAGCTACTTCAAAAGAAGAAACATCTTCTACTTTATCAACTGCACATCTTACTCCGCTCTTACCTGCGCTGTACATACCTTCACCTGCTACGATAGACAATTCAATACCATTCTCTAGCTTAAGTGTTCCTTGAATATGTCCTTTACCTAGCCTATGTTGACTCCAGCTAATATCTTTAAATGATTTCATAACCTTTATTTTTTAATTAATATTATACTTTAATATACGAAATATAATTGTAACTACCAACTATACTATATCAAAAGACTTCTGTTTTTTTACCCATTTTCTCATTATCATTAATGTCTGAGTATCGCTCATAGGTACATATGTTTTTTCTTTATTGCACCATTTTTGACAATCTTTAATTCTTTCCCACCATACATACCCGGCATCTCTATAGCCGTTGTACTTTTCCATATGCTTGATGTAATTTACTTCTAATCTGTCTAAACTTTGTAATACTGTCATAACCTTTATTTTATCTATTAATATACTATAATATAAGAAAAAAAAGTGTAAGTAACAACTTTATCTTAAAATAAATCTAAAAAAGATGTACCTATATTCTTCTCTCTTAGCTTCTCGTTCTGTTCTGATTTTTTAACTAAATCATCTGCAACTCTTCTCTCTAATGGTTTCTTTTTCTTGAAAGTAGAGAACTTATTGATTTTCTTTTTAGCCATACCTTATAGTTTATGCCAAGGCTTAATCCAATACTCCCAAATTATTAATTTTGCTTTTTTCATATTGATAAAATGTTCTTGCTAAGAATCAAAGGAGATTCATCTTTGTTATCTTTTACTATAAAAAATGTGTCTCTAATTTCAATAATTAGATTAGCACATTTACCGTAAGTATTTTTATAATTAGTTCTTACGTATTCTTCAACTTGTTGTTCCATTGTTAATGTTTGCTAATAAATAGCTACTGGCGACTAATATACTTCTCTCCGGGTTTCTCTTCTTCTTGGTAGAGTCCTAACTCTTTAAGATGTTCAATATGATGTTCGTCTAGTTCCCAATTTACTTCTTCAACATTCCTATCAACATAGTCTTCCATGGCCTCTACCTGCTTATCGGTAATAGGAGAAGTAGCATAAAGGAAGGCATGGTTATAGCATAGGAACTCTATATTGTCTAAGTTCCAATTCTTCTTATTGCCGTCCTTATGATTTAGTACTAATGGTACTTTAGTATCAAGTACTCTCCTTTCGGAAAAGCCACAGTATGAGCATTTCTCCTCTATCAATGCTTCAAAGATAAGTCTCTGTTTAATTTTTTTAGGATCAAAATGCTCTACAGGAACTCTACCTTCTATTAAATCTAGTATTGGAGGTTCCTTACCACCATTAGATAAGAATTTTGGGATTCCTTTACCAGCTTGATTTTTATGCAACTCGTATAAAGTACTACCAGTCTCCTCATCTTTGTACGTCTTAGCGTATTTTTTATAATGAGTAAAAGATACATGAAGATATCTAGCTGCTGCTCTGTTAGAGCGAGTCATTTTAATTGCTCTTAAAACATCTTCTTTTTTTAGTATCTTAGCTGGACGGCCCATTTACAGTTCTTCTTCTAACGTTTTTGTTATCTCCTCTTTTATAGATTGTGATACTGCATTTTCATCCTTATCGAAATCTAACATCTCAATATGTACTTTCTTACCTGTCAACTCTGCTTCTTTCTCAGCTATAGCCTTTGCTCTACTTTGATCCATAATAATCAAACCATTATATGTATGGTCACCGCTACCTTCTACAGTAGTAATACCAACCAAGGGTTCTACAGTTGAACAATTGACACAGAAATTATATCCGTATTTCGTTTTTCTAAGTTCTGGGAAATCATCGCCGCATTTTGGGCAACTAATCATTTTTAAATTCATTTATAACCTTTTATATTAATAATACCTTAATATACGAAATAATACCTGTTATAGCAACTATTTCTCAAACTTTTTTATAACATTCCATACTTCGTCTGGTGATTTGAATGGTACGTCTCTTTCTTGTTTGTTTTCTTCTATAGTAATTGTACCATCCCAATTTTTATCAGGAACTAACTTGTAAAGGTACATCTGTATTAAAGCTAATTGGGATTTGTTGAATGCTAATTTAAAAAGATTTTCGATAACTGCAAAGAATTGATCCTCATATTGAGTCATATCCATTCCTATCTCTTCTGCTAGAAAATCTTTTCTGTCTTCTATTTCTTTCAACTGGCCAAGAACTTCAATAAATATCTTCTTATTCATAACTTCCTGGTCTGGTTCTTTAATTTTAATTCTATAACTTACATCTAATCTTGCTTTTAATACTTCCCTAATATTGTTTTTTATTGACTTCATATAGTTTTGTAAATTTCTCTAAAGATAAGTCTTTTCTTTTAGCAAAAATATCTGTTGCCTCATCTAGACTTCTAGCTTCGGTTGTACTTATTACTTCTCTACTTAATTTAGATTGAAAACTATATTTCGTCATTTGGTATATTTGGAGTATTAGATGGATTTTGTCCTGATAGTGCTTTTCTAACTAGTTTATCAAAGTATTCTATATAAACAAAAAATCCGATTATTGTTTTGTCTTTTAAGTTTCTGTCTCTTTCAACTCTCATATCGTATTGATCAAGACCTGATTCTAATCTCTTTTCTAGCTCAATGGCAATATCGTTCTGCTCAGTTTTAGATAGTTGTCCAAAAGTAGTAGGTATGAATTGAATTTTTAATCCCTTCTTTTGAGGGTCTTCGTTTACGTCAACCTTCAACATAAATTGATGGCCAGCGAACTTAATTTTAGCTGATTCAGATATAACCTGTTTTACAGCTTCTAATATAAATGTTTTGTCTGCTTTCATTTAAATAATATAAGAAAAATTATTGTAGTATACTAATAAATAGGAGGATATTTTAACCAAATAGCATTTGTTTCTTGCCTCCAGCTCCTTCGTTTAGTATGCGGTGCTCAACGATGTGTCTGTTTCTACTATACTGTTCAATAGAAAACATTATATCCTCTGTTAGAAACTCGAATTCATATGTATTACCGTTAGCTTCTTTAAATTCGACTAAGTATGTTTTTTTCATTTTAAAGTGTTTTAATATAATTAGTTAACCATTTCTTTAAATTACCCTTAGGGTTCCATCCTAACTTTAATTTTGCTTTTGAATTATCAGCTAATGTCTCAAAAGGCTCCAACACCTTTTTATAGTAGTCTTTTTCACCACCGAAAATATCTGCTACTTCGTTTATAGAAAAGTTATTACCATTTCCTATGTTAAAGCTCTCTCCTAAGAGTTCTTCTGAGTGCTTAGCTGCTAGTATGTTTGCTTTTACTACGTCTTGTACATACGTAAAATCTCTTCTCTGTTCACCGGTATTTGTAATAGTTAGAGGAAGTCCTTTTTTATGCTGCTCTGCAAATATAGCTATGACTAATTTATATGCACCCTCTAAGTTCATTCTTTCTCCATATACATTAAAGTACCTTAGGCAAACTGTATCTATATCGTATACTTGTGAAAACATTTTACAGTACAACTCACCAACATACTTCTGTAGCCCATAAGGCGATAGAGGATTAGTTTTATGTGTTTCTGGAGTTGGGAATATTTCTGCTGTTCCGTAACAAGAACTGCTAGCGCTATATACAACTCTCTTAACTCCTGCTTCAACACATGATTTTAATAAATTAACCGTACCGTTTGTGTTTACTTTATCAAACTCAACAGGGTTAGCAATTGATGGCTGTACCCTAGCTAATGCTGCTGTATGGAAAACAGCCTCACATCCTTTAAGCTCCTCCACTAAATCTTGACTCTGTTCTGTATTACTTATATCAATTTCTACAAATTTTGCTTTTTTATTTACATTTCTCAAAAATCCTGTAGATAAATTATCTATAACTACTACATCTGTTCCGCTACTGATTAGTTCATCAACTATGTTGGATCCTATAAAACCTGCACCACCGATGACTGCTGCTTTTTTCATACTTTAATTAAATTATTTTGGTATTCGTTCATTTGTATTATATCTATAAAAAGATTCCCTAGCTGGAATGATCCAATTTGTCCACTATCTTTTATAATTTCTGGTAGTTGTTGTATGATTTGAAAGTCCTCTTGATTAAAAGAAGCTCTATCTAATCTTACTAGAATTTCATTGTTCTTTTCATTATCATAAGGAAGTACTCTTCTGCTTAAATCGTATAAAGTATTATTTTTCTCTTTTTCAAAATAATCTATAGTAATAACTTGCATTTCGTCTTCAATATAAATGTTACCACACCATGGTTCTAATATTTCTAATAGATTAGAGTTACAATTTTTAACAATTAATCCTATATCATACTTAGGAGGTACGATAGGTTTCATTAAAGCATCATGTTTAATAAAGTGTCCCCATTTACGAATAAAGTTACGGCCATTCTTAGTAGTTGTTTCTATCCACTCCTTACTATTGCTTCCAGCTGAACCGCCTGAGTGTTTATTAAATCTAGAGCCTCTAGAAGTAAAATGGTATACTAAAGCATTCCAAGGTTGTTTAAATTTATATCCATTTAAATAAAACCTATTAAATAAGTCAGAGTCTTCTTTTGATTGAGGAGCGAATAGTTCATCATGACCTCCTATAGCTAGGAAGTCTTCTTTGTACATACACCATGGTGCAAATATTCCTTCTGTTACTCTGTCTTCTTTAAGCTTCTCACTTCCTTCATACCATTTATCAAAACTAAATTCATCCACCTCTATTCCGAAGTTCATTAATTGTTTTTCTGGTCCGTCAGGATGCAGAGGAGGTTCTACTCTTGTGCCTGTTACTATTGTCCCTTTCTCTAAGTGCTTTAAAATGTTTTTATCAAAATCTCTACAGGTAACCATATCAGCATGGAATGCCATAATAATATCTGTACGTGCCATTTCGATTCCTTTATCAAACATCCCAACTATTCCTATCCTTTCCGGACCTGGGTTATGGTATGTAATAAGATCTTCGTCGTTTAAGCTTTCAATCCATTCTTGTGTTCCGTCTACTGATGCATCATTTAATACTAGTATTTCGTGTTTAGTATCAAGATCTCTAATTGACTTATAAGCAAGTCTTAAAAACTCTAAATTGTTTCTAGAAGGTATTACAAAAGTTATCTTATTCATATATTATAATTTACGAAATATTAGTTTATATTCCAAATAAGTTTGAACTAAATGTACTTTCATCGTAATATAATTTATAATAATCTTTAGCTTGTCTACTACATTTATTATAAAATTCATTATTGCTATTAAGTTCTTTAATTAATTCTTTAGCATGTCCTATGTTACCTACTTCCACTGTTAACTCTGGATGGCATAATTCTTGTGTATCTAATCCTTTATACCCTATACAAGGTATTCCTAAGTAAGCACAATTAAGAGCAAAAGTACCTGCAGCATGTGTTCTCATTAAATGTACTCCTATTTTAAATTCATTTAATTTATGTATCCATTCTTTCCAGTTCATATAGGGTAGTAGAGTTAGTAACTGTTCTTCACCTTCTTGTTTTCTACCCATAGTAGGAGCTGCTACTGCTTCAAATTGACTGTTAGCTACAATGTAAGAGTCAAATCCACCGTACCAACTCACAAAGTTACCTCCTATTATTACTCCCTCTCTTTCTACTTCTTTTACTTCTCCTACTGCCTCTTCAATCATTAACGATCTCAATACTCTTACGTCACTGTGTCCAGTTAATCCTTTGTAGTAGGTCTTATCTGCTTTGTTATGTACAAATATAATATCAGCAGAAGTTAATGTGTTAAAGTAGTTAATTTGTTTATCTAGAGTATAGTCTTGAAAGTACCAGTGTGGACCTTCTTGCATTACTGCTACCTTATCACAAACAGATTTTATACTATCTAGATTAAAATTAGGATTTTTTTTAGGTATGATTACTATTCCTAAATCAATTTTTGTATTATAGCTGATTTGGTGTGCTGAGTTGATAGGGTAGTGAGTTGCATTTAATGCACACATCCAAGCGAACTCTGTCCTCATATTATTATGAGTTCTTGGAATCTTGCCTGTAAAGCCCATCTCTGTAAAGAAAGCTATTTCCATACGTCCTCCCATTTATGTGATCTATACTGAGTGTTGAATATATTATAACAATTTTCTTCTGACATTTTATTAGCTTTTACGTACCAGTCATTACTTCTTCTCTTCTTATTCAAAGTGTCTCCTACTTCTCCTATAATGTTAGATCTTTTTAAAGGATGGTTTCTATTATGAACTGCTAATATATTCTTTATAACATATTGAGGAATATTTCCTAATACCTTTTGAGTCATTAACATAAATGCTGTATCTTCATGAACAAAGAATACAGACTTAGGTATATTAACACCTGCTTTTATAACTTCCGAACTAATTACTAGCCCGCATCCATTAAACTTATGTTCAGGTAATACTACTACTTCAGGTTGAATCGTCTTACTATTAATACTTTCCATTTCAGCAGCAGTCATTGTATATTTGACTGACCAGTAATTTTCATAATCGTTTTCTATAAACGGCTTATCTGTAAAATCTGGATGTTCTAAAGCTTTCCATGTATCGTCCCACATTTTACATATTCCAAAGGTAGCAACATACTTACTTACTGGTGATTGTTTATGTAGTCCGTCCAATATTGTGAACATTTGTGAAGGCACTAGCATATCACTTTCCCCCCATATTAATACATCTACTTCATTACAGTACTTATCGTTAAACTTTCTCCTGTAATCAGCAATAGTATGTATCTGATATTCTATATTAATTCTATAAGGTTTAGTGTCTTTATTTATTTTACGTATACATTCTTTTAACTTTTCTAAACTTGTAGCTTTTTCTAATTCTTGATTTACACATACGGTTATATCAACTATTACTTCTCCATCATAAGTTTTAATTGACTTTGATAGAGTCTCTATATATTCGTTTATTATCTCACTTTCGTACCACTGTACCAAACATCCTATAGCAAATTTGGTTTTCATATATCTCCGTATAGTTTTTTAAAAGTTTGTTCCATAAAGTAATTAGTCCATCTAGCATCATGATTATTAGGAATAGCGTTAAATTGGTATATTCCTGGAAAGCAGTCTGTAAAAGTTAATTCTTTGTCCAGTATCTCAAATCTATGTAAATCTACAGCACAATACTCATAAGGTAGGTAAGTTAACTTTTCTTTAGATGAATGAGTTAAATGATTAATTATTGGTTGATCTGTTCCTACACCAAATGTTTTTTGCATCTTCTGTATCGTATCTTTATTCTGTAAGTAGAAATCAATATAGCCTTTCCAAATATGTTTTTGCGATTTATTTGTTATTTGAAAACCTCCACAAAAATATTTAAATATATCAAAGGTATTGCCGTTAAACATATACTTTGAATAATTTTCCATACTCCTACATATCCAATCCATACTTCCTATTGCCCTTGCAACGGTGTACCTACCTTCAGTCATATGAAAAAAGTTAGGAGTGTCTGGGTGTATTATACAATCGGCATCTGTGATAAGTACCTGTTCGTAATCTATTCCACTATTTTCCAGTACGTCCATAGCATAATACCTTTGCCATGTAATTTTCATTTCCTCAATAGGGCATAGTAAGTTACCCATAACAACTAGTTCAGCATCGTTATTTGCACACCATCTCTTCCAGCTTTCTATTCCATACTTATATGGTATACTTCTGCTTTCCATTCCTGCTATCTCTACTGCAGGCATAAATACAATATTCTTACTCTTCATAATTGCCTTTTATTATGTCCCAGGTTTGATTCATTAACTTACCTCTCTGTGTTTTGTCGAAACCGCTAAAGAACCAAATGTATCCGTATTTAATAAAGAAAGGAGTATTATCTTCTTTTAGTTGCCAGTTACCGCCTAACCAGTCGAATCTATTTAAATGTGTAACCATGTAAGCTGGGGAAATGGAATCAAACTTAACTTTATGTATCTGCTTTAAGTAGTTATATACAGGTTGATCTGTTCCCCTACTTACGGATTTTTGTAATTTTAATATCTCTTCTTGATTATTATAGTAAAATTCTTTTACTTTATCTAAAAAAGGCTTATGAGATTTATCGAAGATTTGAAAACCACATGATACGTATTCAGTAAGGTTAAATTTATACCCATTAAACAGTTTACTATATCCCTTTATTCCTTCGTATATCCATTTAATGTTTTCTAGAGATCTAAATGCAACTGGATTCTCTTTCACTTCATTGAAGAAGTCAGGAGTGTCCCATCTAACTATTGAACTAGCATCAACTAACGCTACCTTATTATACTTTATCTTGTTCTCTTCTAGTTGATCGAATACATCAAACCAACGTTGCCAAGTAACTCTATTCGTACCTGTGTCTTGGTCTGCTGGATTATTATATTCAAAGAACTGTATATTATTCTTTTTGCACCAATACTTCCAACTCTTCTTCGATACATCTAAATATTCGAAATTGCCGTGTTTCTTAATTAAAGAAGGATCTGTACTTTTAACACCTATCCAGAATATTATATTTTTCTCCATAGATTACTTACTTACTGCTCTTCCTTTATCTGCTTGCCAATCTTGTTCAGGTCTAACTTCTAGGTTCGTTTTCCATCCACCTTCAATTGAATTTAAATTTATATTTAAAGTCTTAGCAAACGTTACTAAAGCATTTACATCTTTTGGAAAGCAAGTACCACCGTAACCTAGCTTGCCATCTGGACCAGGAACATGCAAGTGACTGTCAGCTACCCTACCGTCTGCTGCAAAACCATATAATGCTTGTTCCCAATTAGCTCCTATTGCTTGGGCTACTTGCTTGAACTCATTCATTATACTTACCTTGGTAGCAAAGAATGTATTATTCATATACTTAATTAATTCTGCTGTTGTTGTATCTGTTTTAATTATATTTGTCATAACAAAACGCTGTCTATATAACTTACTTACCTGTTCTACATACCCTGGTTCACCTCCAAGTACTATTCTAGCTTGGGTCATTGTATCTAGTTTAGAAGTTCTTTCAGTTAGAAACTCAGGATTAAATATTATATTTAATTTTCTATACTTTTGCTGAAGAATCGATGTCGTACCGGGTAGTACTGTTGATTTAATAATGTATATTGGTCCAGAGACTGCTTTTTTAAAAGCTTCCTCTATGTAAGAAGTATCTTGACTTCCATCTTTACTCATTGGAGTTGGTACTGAAATAAATATAAAGTCGCAATCATTTACTTCTTCAATAGTATTAAGGCTTTTCTTAGGATCTATATCGTAAATTAATACATCAGCTATTGGTGAAAATGCAAATGCCTGTGCGTTGCCCACAAAACCGTTTCCTATTATTCCTACTTTAAATTTTTTCATAATGTATCGTAATACTTATTCTGTCTTTCTTGTCTTTTGATCTCTTTTGGGTGATATAGAGCCCATTCTTCTTCTGATGGTAGTGTAGCGTAAGTCCTAAATCCTTCTAATCTTTCATGAACTTTATTAATCCATTTTATATCTGGTTTATTTTTCCAGATACGCCATTGGTAATCAGGCCAGTTTACTCTACCTTCTTCGTCAACATTCCATCTCCATTTAGTTATATGCTCTTGAGTTAGTCCTGTTACTGTATTTACTCTAGGAACCAGATAGGCTTCGTTGTTAGGATTATTTTCTAACATTTCAGGAAGATAACCTAATAGTACTTCATGAGGTATTTCATCAGCATCAATTTGAAATATATAATCTCCAACACATAGAGTAGTTAAATAATTTTTCCAATCTGCAAAATGGTTTTTAAATTCTTTAGGAGTAAGTTTTATATATTCCTGTTCTCTTAATTCTATTAAATAATCCCAAACTTCTGACGTGCCTGATTTTTTATCAAACAAAACTACAATTTCATCTTCCTCTCTTATATTTAACAAAAGAGTTGAAATTAGTTTTTGAATCTCTTCGTATTCATTACAAACAGTTATTGCGTAACTAATCTTCATACACCTTAAGCAAATTTAAACATACCTATGTAATCAGCAGCTTCCATAAAATCTTTCTGCTCAAAATGTTTTACGTTTTTCATATCCATTTTATGAGTCTGGTCTTTAGCAATCTTCTTATCTTCTTCAACTACCGGTATAGCCTTAACACCTGCCCACTTCCAGTTTTTCTTATCAGTTCCGTCAATAAATACCATTCCTTTCTCCGGTAGTGTGATAGTTGCCGGAAGCCATATTCTACCGCTGCTATCTTCAAACATTAGGTCTTTGTATAATTCAGGTGAAGTTTCTAATGCTGCTTTTACTGCAGGACTGTTTTTGGTCATTAGTGTTGAGGTTGTAAACCCACTCCCAAAACATAGCCAAGTTTTAACTTCTTTATTTTCATGTGTAAACGACTGTTCATAACAAGCATTACTACCGAAAGGTCCTTCTACTAATTTATCTGTATTCATACTATAATATTTTTAATTTTGGTAAATTTATTTTAGGAAGTTTTTTACTACTGTCCATTTTTTTTAACTTAGGTAAAGTAAGTCCCACCTGCTTTGGAAACTCTGGTATATTATCGTTCAATATCTTTCTAAGTACGGAAGTCATAGAATCAAAACAAAATTTAGTCCTACTTGTATGTCCTTGTCTCTTAGCTTTTACTAGCCATTTATTGTAATCTTTAAATACTTCTTTATATGCTTTGCCTGTATCGGCTGCTGATGGTGAAAACCATTCAGCTTGGTGTATAATAGTATTCTTAACTAAAGCAGACTTATGTACAGGTTTTAACTCTCCTGCTACGAAACGTACAAAGTCTTTATCTAAAAAATCTAAATGACCTGACCAACCAGATGCAATGATTGGCTTATTTACTAAACTAAATTCTAAGAAGGGTCTACCGAATCCTTCTCCTTTCGGAAGTGAAATGAACGCTTTAATTTTACTATGGTTATATAATAAATTCATACCAGTATCGGATAATTCTCCGTGTATTAAGTAGATGTTAGGTAAGTTACCTTTAACTGACTGCTTTATAGCGTCAATTTTATCGAGCATTCTTTCTCTATCCATGATTGAAGTAGTAGCACAGTGGCATTTCATAACTAGAGCTGGAGCATTCTTTTTATTTTTGAATGTTTCTAGGAACAATTTCAAAGTATATCCTAAATTCTTTCTATCTTCTCCAAAGTCACCTTGCATCCAATGTCCGGTAGTTAAAAAGCAGAATGATTCAGGAATCGAATCTAACGTCTGTTCTATATCTGTTAAACTGGTTGAAGGTTTGACCGGAAAGTATTTAGAGATATCTGCTCCTTCAAATAATACTTCCATCTTAGTTGTTAACTTGATAGAATCTGTAATCATACCGGTCTTATCATCTTTAATATCAAACTTACTTCTATTAAAACTCTCAACAGAGTGATTAGAGGAAACCAGTAGTAAGTCCATATTATTTGCTCCTTTAACCCAACTTGGATCACATAACGTTGTTTCCATTCCAGCAGTTACTCCTATGTTATATTTTCCGACTTTCTGAAATTCATTAGGTACGGAAATTTGTATCCATATGTCTGGTCTTTCAGTTAGTTTTGGTATAATTCTGGGTGTAATAGTTTGATCTTTATGATCTTTCAAGTACCCCCAGCGTGTTTGACCCCATCTTTGAGCTAGTACTTTTACATTATATTCTTCTGTCTTTATTAATGAATTTACAAAATCTCTTGATCTTGCTCCATATCCGCTATATGTATCTACCGGACAACTTACAACTACATTTGGTTTACTCATCTTAATAACCTGTTAATTTATGTTCTATATACTTTGCTGGTCTATCTCCTATCTTATAAAAGTCATATACCTTTCTAGTAGTGAATTTTTTAAAACCTTTATCTAATACTTCAATAACTCTATTAGACATTTTTTCAGATGTCATGTTAGCTTCGTCTCCTGTAGCCCATTCGTAACCTTTCTTACCTACGTCTAATCTTTCTTCTGTACTTAAGTTATATACGTTTTCTATTGCAACTGCTGCATCTTCTGGGCTACATTTATCATCAAATATATAAGGAGTAGGAAGTGATCCGGCTATTGACCTAGTAGAAGGGTAGACTGGAAATGCCCATTCTCCATGCTCTTTTACGGTACCTCTGTGATTAGAAGGGTAGTCTGGAGTAAAATCAACCCATTTTCCATCCTTGCTAAATCTCATTTGATCTTGCATTCCACCTGTTACATTTGCAATTATAGGTGTAGCAGTCATTAACGATTCAGTAAGACCTAGTCCCCATCCTTCGTTTGATGACAGTAGTATAGTAGCATCAGCTATATTATACATTAGGTTTAATTGAGCTGTTGGTATCTTATCCGATGAGAAGAATACGTTTATGTAACTAGGATCACAAAACGCCTCTCTTACAGCTTTCAGATCCGTTCCATGCTGATCTTTAGGATCTGTATGTAAAATGAATGCACATTTTTTAGATTTCTCCTTACCTATTTTATCGCAAAAGATTCTATATGCTAGTATCGTATCAGCTGTACTTTTTCTTCTTATGTTCCTAGAGTTATAAAAGAGTACAAAGTCTATATCCCTATTATTTAGTACTGTTTTCCTAAATTCCTCTAGTTTTGAAAAATCGTCATGACCTTCTTTTACAGGAAAGAAGTGCTTAGTATTTATTCCATGAGGTACATATTCTATCAACTTATCCTTTACCTTATCTCCTAATACAATTTCATTTATATTTTTAGTCTGTTTAGATATTGCCATCAATACATCTACTGATTCGTAGTAGGGTTTATTGTATAATGGAGCAGGATAGTCGTCCCAAATATTTAACCAGAATATAGGCATTTTAGCTCTAATCTCCCTCTCCATTTCAAATAACCAAGTCCAATATCGTGGGTCGGTAAATATTAAAATAGCATCTGGCTTTTCTATAGTTATTAATTCCCTAATTTTGTCTGGAGTTCCATAGCCTGTAGATGGTATAAGTCTGACATAAGAGTCATCTATTCCTACATCGCTATTAACCTGTTGAGATAGATCAAAAGCTTTACCATCTTCAGGATGTTTTAATGCTGCTCCTAAATTAACCCAGTTAAAATGGTGAGCCGTCCCTAATACTATCTCTTTACCCATATTAGCAATACCTGAATGCATTCTAATATCGTCGCATAGTAGTAGTATCTTTTTACGGTCTTTTTGCTCTATGTAACGAAACTTATTTTTCATACAACTTATTTATTTTTGTTTATGTATTTTGACCTTAAACTCCTTATCATTAAGATAAAGAGAAATTGCCCGAGAGGCAAGCTTTTGGAAAGAAAAATTATCTTTTAAGCATTCCATTTGGAACTCTTGATATTCTCTTGGGTCTAATCTCACCGAAGTAAGCTTCTTGTCTTTATTTCTCATAACTTTAATTAATATATCTATATATAAATATATACCTTTTTAAAAAACAGCATCAGGACATAACCTCATCTTCTTTATACCACAGAACATACAAGCGCTCTTTGAAGGATTGGTAGCATATTCTTTATCCACATACTGACCTTCTGTATCTACTGCGTTAAGTACAAAATTTTCCATTAAATCTACAGCCTGTTTCATCTTACGAGGTCCGTCTCCTGGTCTAAATTCCTGAACTCTTTTCTGCATAGAAGCAAACTCAGCATCTTTAGGTACTTTTCTCTTAAGAATAAAGTATTCTACTTTTATCTTATCTAAAGGTATATTAAATTGTCTACTAAAAAATTCTTTATAAAGAAGTATTTGTGCTTTTCTCTTATCATCTGTCTTAGCAAACTTATTCCAACCTGATGTAGAAGTTTTAATATCCATAATTGTCCACTCATCGACTCTTTCATCGTAGAATACTAAATCAATCAGCCCTTTGAACTTAACTCCAGGGCGTAACTCTTGGTATAATAATGTCTCTATACCAGCCAAATAAACTCCCTTAGTAGTAAAGTACCCACCTCTTTTTTTCTTAAGAAAGTTAAGAATGTTTTTACCGTCGATATAAAATAAGTTCATCTCATCTTGGTCGGTAAAGTGTTCGTGACCATTTTGAGCTTTCTGGCTTTTATATGCTTTAATCAAATTTTGATATAATAGAGCATCTAAATCCATTTCATTAGCTGTCTTCACCTTATCGTGGTATAGCACCTCTAACCAAGTCTGTATTGTTTCATGCATTGCAGTACCAAATACAGCATGTATGGATGGCTGGTAAGGTGATAGTTTCTTAACATAAGTTAAGTACCATTGCTTTTCACAGGTAGCAAAACTAGAAAGTTGACTATATGATATATGTTTATTAGCTTTAGGAGATTGTTTAATTTTACTCTCCCAAACCTCCTTAACTATCTTTGGTAGTTTCTTAGACATATTTTAGTCGTTTCTCCATAATCCTTTAGATACTAACTGAGCAATTATACCGTAGTTAGTTATGTCTTGAAAGGTATCTAGTAATGTTTCATTTTGTGCCTTACGTCCTGATATGATCATATTCTTCCATCTATTAACTTTATCTGAAAGTCTATACCATAATCCTGTCATAGCGAATTCCATTTCGTCTACTGTTTCAAGATTTGTACCTGCACTAACATTATGCATACCGTAGTCTAAATGCTTCTTAGCAAATAGATCAAACTGTTCGTATAAAATCTGCTCGTATGCGTCATGAATTATTGGATACTCTTCTCTAAGTATTTCTCTTGCCGAAGGAGATGTCTTGGCATCACTGATTTCTCTGCTGCTCATATAACTTAATTAATTTACTGAATTTATAACTCTTTTCATAAACTTATTTAATGCTTCTTTTAAAGGAGTTCCATAATGGCGATGATCGTCTATAACTATCTTAGCTCCTTCTATATTTGAAATAAGCTCTCCTATAACGTCTAACTCTTCACTCTTGGTACCTCTAGACTCAGATATTATCTCTAATACTTTTACTGTATTGTTTAGTTCCTGTTCTGTGATAGAGTCATCAGAAGCTACTGCTTTAATAACCGGTAATCTCATTTATCCGTTAATTTGACCTTTACTATCAAAGTATGTAGTTAACGCAGATAACCTATCATCTGCATCTACTAGCATAGTAAGTGCTTCTTCTGCATTCTTATAAAAATCTTCGGTGGAATGATCTCCAATACCCACGGCTTTATTACCGAGTAACTCTAGTGATAATAAAGCTTTAGCTTTATCTGCCTGTGCAGACGTACGTAACATTTCTACTAATTTATTCATTTACTAACTATTTTTCGTATTAAATTAAACTCTTAATTATATTATTAATATACGAAAAATATTATAAACTACAAACTACATATACAATATTTTATTTGGATCATTATCTTTTTTTCTTATCCAAGCTGTTGAACCATCTGAGTACAGTACTTGTATCTGTCTTGTGTTCTCATGTAGTTTCTTAATGACAAAAGGTTTCTCTTGCTTCTTAATTTTTTCTTTCAAAGACTCTTGACTAGGGACTACTTCCGGCTCTTTAACTTCAATCTCTTTAAGGTCTTCTTCTGTCAAGTCTTTTACCATATCATTCATTACTAAGTCAAGTGCATGATCTTCATCCCATTCCTCTTCACCGTAGTGTAAGCCATCGTTACCATTCTGTCCGATAATATTCATTCTGGATTCAGTCTCATCGTTAAATGCTTTGTTACTGTCTACTCCAGCATCATAAGTCTCTTCCTTAATAAATTCATCCCAATCTTCTTCATCTTCATTATATAAATTCTTTTTAGGTCTTGCTTTATCAAATGCAAAATTTGCTGCTACTACTAGAGATATTGCTAGAGGATCAAATACAAATATAATAACTAGTAAAAGTATGTTAATAATCTTATCCATAGGAGTATCTGTTAATCCGGAAAGGTACTGCAATGGTCCTAACTCGCCTGCAACTTCTGTATTATTGTCTAACTCTAATATTTCCAATTGATACTTCTGTAAACTGTCGGCAACTATTTCTCTTTTCTTTTGAACGCTCTTTCGATTCTCCTCTTCAACTTCAATACGCTTTGCTGCCATCCTAAGTTCTGAAGTAGAGATGGTTGTTCTAACGCCCCCAGCCACCGAGGTGTCTCGTACTTGGATCGATTGAGACCTAGCATTGGAAAGAGTACTAATGTTAGAAGAAATTCTTTTAAGTTCTTCATCATACCTAAAAACATCGTTTTCATAAAATTGTTTCTTTTGTTCTAAAAATGCTGTTTGGTTTTCTTTTACAGTCAACTGTCTGTAGGTATCTTGATAAGCAGCACTTAAAAAGCCGTATATACCCATACTGGTAATTAATACTAATACTACCGTAGCAACTGTTAGATAAGTTCTAAGATACTTATTTAATGTATCCCAATACTGGTACAATAGAGAGGCAATTACTAACTTAGCTACTTCTAATGAACCGGCCATAATAATAACTTCGAATGATGCTCCAGCAAATAGTTTACTTAACCCGCTAACTGAATAGAATGCTGCTGATACTGAAACCGATAGTGCAGATAGTGCTATGAATGTTGGAAATAGATTCCTCTTAATTTTTTGCATATTACTGTATTATAAGTATACCTAAAGCAACTGCTCCTATAGTTGTACCTATTTTATATAACTTGGTTCTTCTATTAGCTTTCTTTAAAGCTGCTTCTAAATCTTTAGATAAGTCTTTCTGTATTGAACTCTTATTATTTAAATCAGTTACTATACCTTTGTAGTTAAGTATTTGACTTTCTAAGTTAGTTACAAGTAGTGTTTGAGTTTTAAGTTTACCATTAGTCTCACTTAGTATTTCTTCTAAGGTCTTAACTTTAAGCTTTAATTGATCCCCTACTACAATGTCCTTGATTACTAATTTAGCTACAGGCTTAGTTAATACTATCTTTGTTGAGTCTGTAACGGTCTGTGAAGAACTGCTGAAGCTCATCAGTAGAGTAGTTATTAACAGCGTCAAGCTTAGCTTTAGTTTCTTTCTGTATAACATAAATTCTATTATTTAAATTGTTTATCTTATTAGTATAGTTAGTTAACCTAATAGCTAATGAATCTGATTCTAATTCTAAATGGGTGTTTTTAGTATGTAGAGAATCTACTTTCATTTCTAGTTTATTAATCCTATCTTCATAGGCCTTAACGTCTACTTCTATTTTAGGCTGGCCCCAGACCATCCATGCTACAAATCCTCCTAGGATTGCGAACAGTAGGTACCCTTGTAATGTGTTTGCTTTCATAACTATAATATAAGAACAATATCCTTAATAGGCAACTTTTATGCTATATCTTTACTTTCTATAAGAGTGTAGGTAAAAGAGTTACCCCATTGCTCTCTAGCAATTTGACAGATATCTAAGAATTCATGCCAATCATCATTATCGGCTATAACTTGGCAGCCTGCAGACCATTTATCTACTCTTGTAGACTTTCCTCCAGCACGTCCAGTAGCTCTATGAATGTTAATTCCAAAGATACCTTCATCTACATTTTCTTCTAATAGGTCATATTTGTTGTCTCTATTATTATCTCGATATACTTTAACTGGTTTCTTTTGACCTAATGCTAAATACTTACCAGCGTGTAATCTTAATTTATGTGAACCTCTGTACTGTCCTGGTTTTAATATTGCTACTCCTTTATCATTCATTACATTTTCAACCCAATGTGTTCCTGGATCTGTAGTAGCCTTGTAGCAATGGAATTTCCATTCACCTTCTACTTTATAAGATATAGTCACATAGTCATCAAAAGCATTGGTTACTCTGTTTTTAGTCTCTGAGTTTCTTACTCCTATAATATTAACATCATAATCTCCTCCTGTGAAGTATTTGAAGCCTTTTGCTTTCATTGCTTCTTCTATTTGTTCTCTTGTATAACAACTCATAATTACTTACATTTATTTTTTATTTTATTGTATAATTCCTCAGCGTATCCTGCTGGGTCTTCGATGTGTTCTTTAGTTGATTCTATTTTACCTATCAAGCAATTTTTAAAATGCTTACCGCTTTTACCTTTAAGTAAAGTTTCTATTGCACATGCTTTCATCCAAGTTCTTGGATCGTTACCTTGAACTGAAGATTTAACATCATTTATTGCAATCATACAAGCTACTGGGTCTGCCATAGTTTATTTTGTAACAAGAAAATTAATAGAAAGAATAATTAAACCTGATAATAGTAATTTCATTACAGGGTCATGCTCTCCACTTACTACTTCTTTATTTGTTTCTACTTTATCTATATTCTTAGTTGCTCCACAACTTGTCATTAAAACTGTTACTACCGTTAGTCCTATCATCATCTTTCTCATAATCTAAAATTTACTTTCTTTTTTTAGTTCATCAATCTCTTTTTGTATATCTTCTAGTGATTCTGAAATTGTAAAGTCTAAACCTGCTTTAAAATGTATCTCGTCAAAACCGTCTTTAAATATTATGATATGTGGGATTGTTCTGACTTTGTGTTTCTTTTTAGCTTTAGGTGCTTTAGCGATGTCGCATCTGTAGTACTTAACTCCCTGTACTTTATCCCAATGTTCAAAAGAATTATCATCATTAAACGAAGCCCAGAATTCTACTACTACTATTGAAATATTATCATCTTGAAAAGCTGATCTTCCTTCTACTGCTTGTTCAAAGTTAGCATCAGTTAGAATCTGTTGTCCGTAAATTGAACCTGTAAGTAATATCAGTATTATAACTATAAACTTTTTCATATTAGTTTCTTTTTTGTAAATCGAAAAGCCTCTCATCAATTTTATTAAGCTGCTTCTTAATTTCTTCTACATCATCCTGAGTGTTAATGATAGCGTCTCTAATAGCTTCATCTTTCATTTGAAACTCTATTCTTTGAATTTCAGGTTCCGGAAGTTCTTTTGCTTCTTCTATATCTGCTTGAAGTGAAAACCACATACCGATAACAGTTGCAAGACCGAATAAAACTATACCTATTGTTTTGAGGTCTAAAGTAATTTTAGTTTCCTCACCTATTTGTTTTGCCATTTTATATTATTTAAAAGAGTAGTTTACACCAAATGTTGTTTGGTATAATTTACTGTCCCACATTTTAGAATATTCACCTTGTACGAATATACCTAAGTTCTTTCCTATTTTAGTACCTAATGATGCTCCAAATGAATAGTCTGTCCATTGCTCTAATTCTGCATCTTGTCTCAATCCACCTTTGCCCCAGTTGTTTCTATTTAAGTATGATGCTTCTTCATCTCCTTTTAGGTATCTATGGTAAGGTAAAATATAATTAGCATACCCGTGGAACCAAAAATCTCTTCTGTAATGGTAAAAATCTAATCCAACTATAGGTGCTACTTCTATCCATGAGTCTAATTGATCCCAAGCTAATCCATTAAATTCATTCATAAGCTCTGGCATGATATTTTCTCTAAAATCTAAATCAGAGTAAGCTACTATATTACCATCTTCATCTTTCCATATCCAATCTTGACTAGATTCACCTGTAGATACATCTTCGTAATTTGTTAGGTGGTCTGTAAATCCATTTTCATATCCTAATTGATACCATTGATTTATTGCATTTCCTTCTGCATCTGTCTCATTTAACCAAATCTCAATTGGATTATAACCATATGCTCTTTCATGTCCTCTAGCTATAGCACCTGCTGATATAGAAAATTTCTTTCCTATTGGTAGTCTAGCTCTAAGTTCAGCTGATTGGTATTTTAGATTTATTTTTCCTACTTCTCTTGATTGAACTTTAAATATATGGTACTTACCTGTATGCTTTACAAAATAGTTATAGTTAGTAAAATCTTCTCCTCTCCATCTTTCTTTCTCATAGTGAAATAAATACTCCAATCCCTGTACTGCTGATGTTGGTGCTCCAAATACTAATTGCTCTTCAGTACCATCGTAAAAATTCTTAGGCTTTCTTTCGTAATCAAACCTTGCTAATTTTCTAATACCAAATCCATATCTGTAATCAAATGGAAATACTTCGGTGTTGTCTACTACATCAGGAATTGAGTATAAGCTTCCGTCCTCATTAGTACGTAAGAAGTATGTCGGCTCTTTTGCTTCAATTGAGTTAGAAATATCTCCTGCTCCGTATACGGTTCCGTACTTGAGGAAATCTTTATAGATAGATTTAAACAAACCAGGCTTTTCTTCTTGTGCCCATATTTGTGTTGAAAATAGGATTGTAAATAATACTAATAATTTTTTCATCTCTGTAGTTTTAATTTATTATAAATAGTTATAAAGTATCTTCCAATGCCTTTTTTACTGCTGAAGAGAACACTGTTTTACTAAAAGGTAAGTTTTCATTATTTAAATCTAAGAATGTTGCTTCAACTGTTGATTTAGCTGTTCCAATTCCTTCTATGAGTTCACCTCTTATTATTAACACTAGCTTAACTTCTGTTACTTTCTTTTTTTTCTCCCAAGGTCCTATTTTAAAACCTGTTGAAGGTGCTTCAATAGATGTTATCTCTATAAAGATAGGGGTTCCGCTCTGACATAAGTCGTATTTTTCTGATAATACTTCTTCTGCCATCTGCTTGATTCCAAATATAATTCTCTTTTGACTTATATCTTCTGTTTCAATTCTTGATACAACTCTATCTACTTTATAACAATTTTGTGAAAACAAAACTGATGGTAATAGTAATAATAAAAATGTTAAATGTTTCATAGTTTAAAAATTTAATTTGCCTCCTGTTAAGATTTGATAATTTAATGCACTTCCAGATGTTTGCCAGACTCCTGTAAAGCTAATATTATATTTAAATGTTTTTGTTATTTTTATATCCCAAGAGCTAAATGGAACAACTAAAACTCCTGCATCAAACCATGCTCCTTCATAGTATTGTGTAAAAGGAGAGTATACTCCTATCATTAATAAACTAGTTGATATTCTTGGACTGATTTTAAAATTCCTATGGACTCCAGCAATTGAAGAAAGATTTTGTAAATTTCTTTTTCCAAGTTTCCCGTACGTGTAATTAAGTCCTGCCATTCCGGTAAACTTTTTACGTTTACCAAATTTAAATGATTCTAATGCTGTAGTAGTATTAGTTACATTAGATGTAAAGTTAGTTAGGGTAGTATTTGCTAAAACTAAGTTAAAAGTCTTTTTAGGATTAATCCAGGATTTATACAATGTGACACTAGCATCATTTGTACCTGAGGTATATGTTATTAATGCTCCTTTAATTCTATTATTAGCAGTATTAGAGTGTGTTACACTACCTACAAACCTAAATTGCTGTCCGTTAGAATTATCCTGGTTAGAAATTATAACTACATCTCCTGAAGCAATTAAACTACCTGCATTCTTACCTGACTCATTTGATTGTTCATTATTACCACCGCTAATAGCATTAGCTAAAGAGTTTGCTAAAGACTGTGTTGAGCTTTTCTCTTCTTCTACAGTCGATTTAATCTTTTGTTTTCCTGTTGTAGTTGATTTATCTGTATCGCTAGACCCTCCAGTTGTTTCAGTATTACTTCCTCCGCTTGTTTGAGAAGAGGATTCACTTCCTTTGGTTTCTTGATTGCTTTGATTTGTTTGAGTAGAATTTGAGCTTCCTCCTTTATTTCTATTGTTTCCATTTGCTTCAATGTTTACCTCATCTTCGTCCTCTTCTTCAGAGTCATTTCCGTTAGATGAGTTGTTAATACTTTCTGCAGGTGGTAACATGTTGCCGCCTAGGACAGCCATTATGTTAGTCGCTACAGTTAATGTAGTCGCTACAACCGTACTATTTGTATTATTAACTATTGCTTCTGTAATATTTTCACATGGAGAAGATGAATTAATTTGAGTAACTGAGTTAATCCAGCTGTCAAATATTCCGTTATTGAAATCGTTTTCTGTAAATACCTGTACATTGCCGAAGTAATTCAAGGCAACAGATTCACCAACAGCATTTGTAATTGTCTGTTGATTTAAGGTACAGGGGTTAGTAAACGTATATGACCATGTTTGAGCATAACTCAAAATTGGTACAACGTTAAATAAAATTATTAATATTTTATTCTTTAAATATGCCACGCTTAATCATTTTTTTAACGATTCTTGCTGAAGCTGATTCAAGGGCTTTTTTGGTTGCTATTCCAATTGTAGATTTATTGAACTTAACTTCACCTAAACCTTCTAGTAAATTAGATCTTTTTATTGTAACTGCTTCTCCACTTCCGGAACCTGTTAATATAGAACCAGTCTCGGCATTTACAAATCTTACTTGCATACCGATAATAGTTTTTATAATAATCTTTATACCGTCTTTTGTTACTTCTTCCTCTTCAGATACTGAGTAATCATATATTTCAACATATGTAAAGTATTCTGCTAATATTACATTACCGACAACTTTAATCTCATTTGAAGATATTCCTTTAGCTGAAGCTTTATGCTGCTTTACCATTCTTTGTTTAATGTCTTCTTTATCTTCTGTAAATATAAACCTATCAGTCCATTCTAGATATGATAAAGTAATATTACTCACACCTAACCCTACCCTATTTTCTCTTAATTCAGGGTAGAATTCATATAGCTCTGGTGTAAAGCCAATGTTTAGTACTTGAATTGGTAATTGATAATCTAACATATAATCAGATACCTCATCAATATCAGCATCTTGTTCAAACTTACCCTTATAGTTTTCTGTTTCTGTCTTACCTAGTTGGGCATTTACATTAAAACTTAATAGTAATGATATAATTAAAAAGAGTCTTACCATGATATTTCTTCTTCTTTTTTAGGTTTAACTGGCTGTATTTTTATAGTTTTGGTTATTACTAAAGTATCTTTAACTCCTTCTGGAATGTTGATTGTTTGTTCCATCATTGGAGGTGGTGGTAATTCTTCTTTAGGTTCAAATATAGACTGCATATTAGCTACTAATAATCCAAATCCTGCTGTTATTACTAATCCAATTCCTGTTACTATTTGGTTTTTAATTTCCGAAAAAAATGTTTTCTTTTTACCCATTCTTAATAATTTTAAATGTCTTAACAAACCTACCGTTAGTTACTTGTAATAAATAGATACCAGTAGCAAGGTCCCTAACATCCACTCTAAAAGATACATACCCCGAGAAAAATCTCTTATTATATACACCGTGTTTTTTACCTAAAAAATCAGTTACTATAACTTTATACTCTCCATTTTCAGGTACTGTTAACTCTAATGTTATAAGTCCGGTAGTAGGGACTGGGTATGCTATTCCGTAGATGCCATCTATAGGTGGTACTTCAAAGGACGTTAATCTTTTATTTACATAACCATCTGTGCTTATAACTTCTATATCCCAACCTAATTCAGTTCCTGCGGTTTTTCTCCCTATAGTAATAGGTATCTCTACCCATGATTGATCTACTACTTTAAACCTAACTGTGAATAGTTCTGTAGGTGAGTTTATTGTATAATTACCAAATGAAGCATCGTACCCTCCCCATCTAACTGTTTCGCCTTGCCAGTCCATCGTATAGGTTAACCACTGCTGAGCTTTAGCTGTTACAGATATGTCTTCAAAGGCTAAGTACGTAGGGTCATAATTTAGTGCAAATTCTAAGCTACCTACATCGTTGCTATTAGTTTCTATTACAACCGGTAAATTAATATAATCACTAACAGGTACCTCAATCTCAGGTACGTTAAATTTGACCTGAGAGTGAGCTACTGTTGATAATGTTAGTAAGAATACTAATAACGATTTCATTTATTAATTTAATCCTGTTCCATTTGCATCACCTAATACTAATAAGTAGAAATTACCTGCTGTAGTTCCATTTATTTGTGGTGATAAGAATTCTTCTTGTCCTGGTATTGTACCAGACTGATCTGAGGTTGCAGCATTAATAGTGTTGTATTGAGCTTCAGTAAAGAATAATACATCGGGGTTATTTGTATAAGCGCTTAAACCTTGAGCTAATCTAGCAAATAACATATAAGAATCTGATACCGTAATACCATTTGCTTGGTTTGTATTACCGGTATAAAATTGTATACCTGTTGATGTTTGTACTCCTGCTGCTATTTGAGCAATCATATTTGCATCAGCTGCTGATAATGCTGTACTTGCATCTAAACCACTTGCAATTTTTAATCTAACTTGCCAGTAATCTTGATCTATATTTTCTGAGAATGTTGCTGTTCCATCGGCTGCTGTTGTATCTGTAGCGACATCCACCCAAGTACTGCCATCTGCTGATTTTTGTAAAATTACAGGAATAGATTCTGCTGGGTTTGTTGCACTATTTAAGATAGTTGCTACATAATCAAATGCTGGTTCTATAAAGTTACCGCCATTATCTGATGTGCCTAAAATAGCATCTGTACCATCAGTTTGTGCATAATAAGCAGTTAAATCATTTGTAAAATCAATCCCATCAACTGTACCATTAGAGTAGCTGGATTTGAATGGTAATTCAATATCAAACATATTACCGGCAATAAGGTCAAAAGTAGTAGAAGCACCATCATAGGCCCATACAACTTTTACAATTCCATTTGTTGCATCCACATCTGTAGACATATAACCTACAGGTCCTGAAGTATTATTATAAGTTATAATTGGTGTATCAAACACATCTTTATCATAGCTGAAAGAGAATTGAATACCTTTTACTGTGTTCCCTGATGTGTTATCATAGTAAATGTCAACTACGGTATTGTTTGAGGAATTAACTGACTCTAAATTGTAAGTAGAATCAAGAATTACATACGGCTTAGTTGCATCAGGTGATGTAGTTTGACCATATGTAAACACTGTGATTAATAATGCGGTTATGAGGGTAATCGTTTTTTTCATTGTAATCTTATTTTAACGTTAATTTATTATAAATATAACTAGTTCCTGTGTCCGGTTCTTATTAAGTAAAATATAGTAGAGTCTCCATTACTTCGATCAAATAAACTATAACTCCCATATCCAAAATTTTCAGATTTGTCATCAGTATCTGTATCTAAAGGATCCCAATCAAATGGAGTTTGTTGATAATGAAAAACCTTTGTTGAAGGAGTATTACTAGTGTACTGTGTAACTACACCATTCATATAAGCTAACATAAAGTATAGATCTGCTACACTAAATTTTCCATCATTATTAACATCCATTCTCCAGTAGTCTTTAGAGTTATAAACTCCACTGATTAATTTATTAGTAAAGTAGTTAACATCACTTAAAGTAGGGGTTGATAGTGCAGGAGGTACTACATCTATAGTATAATCATAATTATTATAGTCTAAATTAGTTGAAAAACTATAAGCCCCGTTTGTATCTGTTACAGCTTCTGAGTGTAAGTTATAACTAAATCCAACCTGGTTTTTGTTTTGTGTTTTAAGTTGAACTGTAACTCCTTCTAAAGGTTCTTCTTCAGCACCATAAACGTACCCGCTGTGGTTTATCGGATCAGTAGCTCCTGTAATAGTAGTTTTGAAATCAACTGTATTACCATAAGAATAATTACCACATAAGGTAGGGGAAGAAGAATATACCATTATAAATCTCATATAAACTTCTCCATTGAAAACTGTTTCCGGAACAGTAAATGTGTGGTTAAAGTTTCTAGTTCCAGACCACTGACTATTACTTGTATGAACTAATTCTCCTACATCATTTAGATTTCCATTACCGTTAAAATCAATCCATAATTTAAAGTATTGTTTGTAATTACCTTGTGTTTGAGCTTGAAAATTAAGAGTAATTATATCTCCAGCAGTAATTGTAGGAACTGGAGTGCCTGTATAATCTACATATCCAGGCCCATTCCATCCTGTATTTACAATGTAATTTTGTCCATTTATATTTATTGAATTTAAACGTTCGTACCCAAAGTTTGTCGAAGTAGAAGAACAGAGAGGAGATTGTGCATTTATAAATCCACTAATTAATACTAATATAAAGGTTAGTTTCTTCATATAAATAATTGTTCACAAAAAAGAGGGCTAATGCCCTCCTCTATAAGTTATATTAGTTTTAAGTTATTTACCTCTGTTGCCGAATACTTTACCAACTTCAGCAATTCCAAAAGCACCTAATACTATCCATACAAATGAATCATATATGAATTCGTTTATTACTAAATCTGTACCGATATACCCGGTTACTAGATCTGCTACTGCAAATATTACCATTACAGCGAATGCTAAAAATCCTACCACGGACTTTTCGTTAATATTGTTATCGTCATCAAATAAATTCTTGAATGCCATTATCTTATCTTTTAAATATTTAATCATAATATAACGTAATTAAGTGTAACGATTTAATAATAAATAGCTAAAAAAAAAGAGACCCTGCATAAAGGGTCTCTTTCAGTATAGGCAATAGTTAAACTACTTTAAGCATCTCATGATGGTTGAGGATGCGCCGTATTTTATAATGTAGTAACCTCTTTTGGAAGAAATTCTGCATTAACGTGTCCACACTCGGTGCAGGCAAAGACTGGGATTGGAACATATGTGGGCTTTCCTGTTCCGGTTAGTAAGCCAGAGGCTTTTCTAATTAACAGTACTTGCTGGAAATGAATATGGCCGCATTCTTCGCACTCTACACCTTGTGTTTGATTAATATCGAAATTAACTTGAGGTTGCTGCATTCTTACTTATTTTCCTTTTTGTTAGATCTACGAGCTTTCTTATTAGAAGGCTTACGTCCTCTTCTAGGCTTTCCTTTAGCAGCTTGTACTACATCGTCTGCTTGAGCTACTACTTCTTTAGCTGCATCTACAACGTCTTTAACTTCCTGCTTTACTCGTTTTGCTCTACGTTTTACTTCTTTTACAGTCTTATCAACATCTTCCTTGATGTCTTCTACCTTTTCTTTTACATCTTCGATAGTATCTTCTACCTCATCCGGAATGTAATCTCCGTCTCTGTCGTTGATTTTACCCTGTCTATAAAAAGCAAAATAATAGATTCCTACTGCTACCACTAGTAATCCTAAAATAATTAAAATTGTGTTCATGTTTTGTTACTTAAGTTATTATTAATTTATAAATATGCAATACCGTTTTTTCTAGGGTATTTTTCTGTAATAAAGTAGTAAAACTCTATCAACGTATCGTTGTATTCTACTAACTCGTCAAATATTTTACTTTTACTCAATCCTATTAAGTCACTGAAAGATTTAGCTAGGTCATCTAGTTTTCTCTTCTCATCTACTTCATAGTCTTCTAATAATCTTTTTCTCCTTGCTCTATCTAAAGACGTCTCCTCTACATACCTCCCCATATCATCATGAAGCTCTACAAAACGTTCATTCATTCTATGCTCTACTATTTCGGCTTCAAACTTATAAGATGCTAATCCAAAATCTCCATTCAAAATCCTATCTCTCAAAGGACTTCTATTAGACATAGGCTTATTCTTATCTACATAGCTTCTCCACCAATGAAACCTATTATAAGGTCTCTTATAGTAATTCTCTTTAAAATAATCTTCCAACCATTTTACTGAATGCTGCGGTTTATAAGGTTTCTCTATCTTCATATAATTTAATATACGAATAATAATCCTAATCGCAAACTTTTTTTACTGAAAGTTCATCTTTAGCTATACTTAAAAGCAAGGAGGGTTTCATATCTCTGTACTGTCGCGCAATATTTGCCACAGTCTCTACCAATTCTAATTCAGTATAGCTTTCAACAGACTTGTGAAATTCTCTTTTTCTAATAGTAATACCACCATCAGGAGATTCATAAATATAGGTCTTTGGCCTACTTTCTCCTCCTATCTTCGGTACACTGTATTTACCTCCTTGATCGCTAAGTTCGTAGTATTTTTTAACTGAATCACTCATAACTTTTATTTTTATGTTTAGGTTTGCGTTTGTATTGTTTTTTACTCCGATGAGGGAGAGGTATCATTAGTGCCTGTCTCCACTCCTGGTATGTTAGTGCTACTGTCTGTAGTTTTTTCTCTGTTCCATTCATCATTAAAGTATTCAAATGCTTCTGTCATATTAATAAATATAAGAAAAATAATATTACGTTCCTACTTTTATGTTAACTATTTATTAGTATGAAAAATATAATCACTTTACTCTTACTTGGCTTGAGTTTGAACTCAACTGCCCAACTTTTAACCGAATATGATAAACAATACCACTTTGCCGGTGGTGCTATAGCTGCTGCAGGTACCTATACTCTTGTTTATGCTAAGACAAAAAATAAAAAGAAAGCATTGATCTACTCCATAGCTTCTTCTATATTGGTTGGTACTATAAAAGAGCTTTCCGACAGCAGAGAGAAGGGTAATCGCTTTGATAAACGTGATTTATTAGCCACTACTTACGGAGGACTTGCCATTGGAGTAACATTCAACTTATTTACGAAAAAAAAGCCCTAGCCGTTTCCGGAAGGGCCTTGATAATTCGCGCGTGGCGACTTCGTCGGAGAGAGAAAAACGCCCCCTCCCACTCACCTACCTAACCTCGTCCATATTAGCTTTCTTATAAGGAGTAATTAATTTCTTAATCTCTCCTGCTGCCTTACGGGCTTTAGCTTGTGATGTCTTAGTTGATCCTTCATTATTTTCTTGAAGAATGTTAAACTGCTCTGCAATTTGTTCGAATAAATCTTGTTTTGCACTCATAATTTTACGTTTTTTATTTAACTTAGTTTTAGGATAAGCCATTTCTGTCTTTATCAACCTATCCCCATCGTACGTCCATTTGTCTTTAAGGCCGTACTCATTTGTATATTCTCTAACTGTTATATTTGACATTACATCATCATGTTAGGATCAATACCTTTATTTTCTTTCTCTTTAATATTTGAGATAACCGTTTCTGTTATTAACATAGTTCCGGCTACTGATGCAGCATTTTCTAATGCAAGCCTGGTTACTTTTGTAGGGTCAATAATACCGGCTTCTAACATATTAACTACCTCTTCTTTTCTTGGATCATATCCTGCCCAGGTATCTCCTTCAGAAGTTAGAACTGACTCTTCTACGTCTCCTGCATTAACATTACTGTATCCTGCGTTTTCTAATATCTGGAAGAATGGTTTTTCAATTGACTGAATAACTATATCGTAACCTGTTTGTTGATCTTTAACTGAAATGTCTCCGATGATACCTGACAAGTATTTAGATGCATTAAGTAATGCGATTCCTCCTCCAGGCAAAATTCCTTCTTCTAAAGCTGCTTTTGTTGCATGAAGAGCATCATCTACTCTGTCTTTCTTTTCTTTCATCTCTACTTCAGTATGACCTCCTACATGTACAATCGCTACACCTCCGATAAATGCTGCTAATCTTTCTTGTAGATTTTCAATTTCATAGTTAGAAGAACTTTCATCAATTTGAGATTTTAATTCTTCAACTCTTGAATGAATAGCTTCTTCTTCTCCTTGTGCATCGATGATGGTAGCAGTTTCTTTTCCTACTACTACCTTTTTAGCAGTACCTAACCAGGCAGAGTCAAACTTATCTAATCGCATTCCTTTCTCAGGTGATATAACCGTACCTCCTGTTAGTACTGCAATATCTTCTAACATTGCTTTCTTACGATCTCCGAATGCAGGTGCCTTAATTGCTACTGCTTGAAGAATACCTCTCATCTTATTTACCACAAGAGTAGATAACGCTTCTCCGTCTATATCATCGGCAATAAGTACTAATGATTTATTTTGTTGAGATACTGCTTCTAAGATAGGTAGTATTTCTTTAACCTGGTTTAGTCGCTTGTCTACAATCAATATTAACGGATCTCGAAGAACAGCTTGCATTGTATTATTATCTGTAACAAAGTAAGGAGACTTATAACCTCTGCTAAATTGCATTCCTTCTACCGTTTCTAGGTAGGTTTCTCCTGTTCTTGATTCTTCGATAGTAATTACACCGTCTCGTCCTACTTTGTCCATGGCTGTGGAAATTAACTCACCAACTTCTGTATCGTTGTTAGCTGATATGGTAGCGACTTGTTTTAGCTGTTCTTCGTCCGTAATATCTTTTGAATACTCTTTTAAAAATTCTACTGTCTTTTCTACTGCATCGTCGATACCTCTCTTGATATCTACAGCATTTACTGCACTGGTCATTCTTTCAATACCCTGCTTATATATTTCTCTTGCTAATAATGTAGACGTGGTAGTTCCGTCTCCAGCTTGATCAGCAGTCTTAATAGAAGCCTGTTTAACTAATTGTGCTCCTATATTTTCTACTCTATCTTCTAAGTCTATAGATTTAGCAACTGTAACACCATCTTTTGTTGATACTGGGTTGCCTTGGTTTTGTTCTATTATTGCGTTACGGCCTGATGGTCCTAGTGTAGCTACAACAGCGTCTGCTAGTTTGTTAACTCCTTTAAGTAACTCTTCTCTTGCTTCTGATGAAAATACGATTTTCTTATCCATTATCTCTTTCTTTAACTGTTGCTAATATTTCTCTATCCTGTACTATGTAGTACTCGTCTCCTTCAAAGTCAATACGTAATGTACCAATTTTTGGAACTAAGACTATATCTCCTACTTTTGCATTAACTGCAATGAAATGTCCAAATTCAGATAATCTACCCGGTCCTATTTCTAGGACTTCGCCCATTTCCGGCTTTTCTTTACCCATATCAGGGATTACAATATTGCCATACATCTGCTCGCCTTCATCTATAGGCTTAATCAGTACACGGTCATTCTGTGGAATAAGTGTTTTACTCATTTATAACTGTTTTTATTTATTAAATTAATATACGAACTATTTTTCGAAAATCAAACCCTAGAGCGGATAAAACCTATTTAATTTTCAAAGATCTTGGTGCAGATCCTTTAGCAAACGGAATATCAATCTTCAACAAACCATTAATAAAGTTTGCTTCGGCTTTTGATAAGTCGTATTTGCTGTCGATTTTCCATCCTAGGTTAAAGGAACGTTTTGCAATACCTCTATGTAAGTATTTTGTTTCTTCCTTCACTTTGGATTTTTCGTAATTTACCTTAAGATTGTTTCCATCTACAATAATCTCAATTTCTTCTTTTGGGATTCCTGTACAAGCAATATCTATCTGAACTCCTTTTGGAGCTTCGATAACGTCTACTGGATGGGCTACTTTGGTGTCGTGTGCTAGCGGAGAAAATTTGCCAGCTTCTTGAAAAAGATTTCTAACTAAAATGTCGAACGGAGACCGTTCATTTAAAAATAATGTACTCATATCATATAGTGTTGCGAGTGCCTAAGCTACTCATGTTAATAAAAAAAAATCGCTCTAAGGTCAATTCTCTTTAATATAAATAGACCGTAATTTGCTTTTAATGTCCTTCTTTCCAATTGTCTGCTATTTCAGGAGGAGCTTTCAACGTAACTCCAGGTAGTACTAGGTTATTCTCCATTATCTCCTGTACTATAGGGGCAAAGTCTTTTGCTTGATCTTCCCTAATATTAATTATAAGTTGATCATGAACCTGTGCTTGTACGATTGCATCAATTTTCATCTCCTTAGCCTTACGGTTAATCTTTAATGCTGCTCTATTCACTACAGATGCTGCTAATGACTGAAGCTGAAAGTTTAAACAGTTATTCAAACCATTTCTATAATCTCTATATACCTGAAGTACTTGATCCTTACCGTATTGGTAAGACAGTTGATTTCTAAATCTCCAGTCCATTATTCTTTCTCCGAACTTCTCATATATTTTAGTAACCTTAGGTAGGTGTCTAATACGTCCTACATAGTTTTTAATATATCCATGAGCTTTAACTTGCAATCTAGAATCTTCTCTCCACTTCTTCAAATCAGGAAAACCATCTAAATAACCTGCTACTAGTTTTTCTGCTTCTTTAGTAGGTATCCCTAAAGTCATACCCAAAGCATAAGCCTCCATACCGTAAGCAATACCTAATGAATAAGCCTTAGCTTGATTACGCTTAACAGGGTCTAACTTCTTTAAGTAATTATCAGCTTTTTTATCTGGAGATACTCCTTTTAGCTCTTCAGTTTGTATAGCTACGGTAGAGTAGAAATCCCAACCATTATTAAATATCTCCTGTAATTTTACATCTCCTGTAACTGAGGCGAAGCAATGAGGTTCTAACGATTCGTAATCCGAATCTATTACCTTTCTATCTTTTCCAGCAATTAAAAATGCTCTAACAATATTAGTATATTTAACAATGATCGGAGCATCTTCTCCTTCTTCTTTAGGTTTAGGAAGCTGTTGAGCATCCGAACCGTAACGGCCTGATACAGTTCCGTGTTGTTTAAAGTAGAAGTAGTATCTACCGTCTTCGCTATTATCTATAAACCTATCAACATACGTAGATTTAATCTTAAGTAGTTTATTATATATTCTCAAGTTTTCAGCCCAAGCATAGGTCTTAGCTAAGCTCTCTAACATATCCATATCAAACTGAGCTTGACCTTTTCTAGTCTTACTCTTAGCTTTAATCCCCATATAGTTAAATACGATCTCACCTAAGTGTTTTTTAGATTGTATATTGATATATTCTCCATCGTTCTTCTCTTTCCAAAGCGACATAGATATACGGGCTATTTCTATTTCCTCTAGTACTGAGTTATCACCGGTTAGTAGGAACTGCTTTGCAGGACTATCTTCTAGCTCTTCAATATTCTTTTGAGTAAGAGAGTATTTACCAGTCTTTTCCGATTTAGG
>Ga0228636_1000030_pt1 | contig 36227 bp, 30 predicted proteins | sample 45DmetaG_FD_182709 | JGI IMG/M metagenome (GOLD analysis project Ga0228636, IMG submission 182709) | Seawater microbial communities from Monterey Bay, California, United States - 45D | ecosystem: Environmental > Aquatic > Marine > Coastal | place: USA: California | collected 2016-11-03 | reverse complement strand
ATGCCATTGTACAGATATGTTGGAGGCGTTTCTGCGAATACATTACCTGTTCCTATGATGAACATTATTAATGGAGGTTCGCATTCAGATGCACCAATTGCTTTTCAAGAGTTTATGATAATGCCAGTAAAAGCTAAAAACTTTACTGAGGCTATGAAAATGGGTTCAGAAATTTTTCATAATCTAAAGAAAGTTTTACATGATAGAAATTTATCTACAGCTGTAGGTGATGAAGGTGGTTTTGCGCCAACGTTAGAAGGTACAGAAGATGCTCTAGATACCATAGCATTAGCAGTTAAAAATGCAGGATATTCTTTTGGAGATGAAATTAAAATCGCTTTAGATTGTGCAGCAGCTGAGTTTTATGTTGATGGTAAATACGACTATTCTAAATTTGAAGGAGAAACAGGTAAAGTAAGGACTAGTCAAGAACAAGCAGATTATTTAGCTGAGTTAGCAGCAAACTATCCTATTATATCAATAGAAGATGGAATGGATGAAAATGATTGGGAAGGATGGAAGTATTTAACTGAAAAAATTGGAGATAAAGTACAATTAGTAGGTGATGATTTATTTGTTACTAATGTTGAGCGTTTATCTAGAGGTATAGAAAACGAAATAGCTAATTCAATCTTAATTAAAGTAAATCAGATAGGTAGTCTAACAGAAACTATTGCTGCTGTAAATATGGCTAAAAATGCTGGCTATACTTCTGTTATGTCTCACAGATCTGGTGAAACAGAAGACAATACAATTGCAGATTTAGCTGTAGCTTTAAATTGTGGACAAATCAAGACTGGTTCTGCTTCACGTTCAGATAGAATGGCTAAATACAACCAATTGTTACGTATAGAAGAAGAATTAGAAGACACTGCATATTTTCCTCAAGAAAAAGCATTTAAAATCTAATTTAGAACGTATAAAATGATTTTAAAAACCTCACATATTAATGTGAGGTTTTTTTATTTATTAAATATTTGTTAAATCCTTTAAGCTTATATTTTTATATCTAAAATCTATGAACACTTGCTTTTAAAATTCTACAAAAATTGGTACCTTCGCGAAACACAAAAAACACACTTAAACACACGTAAATGTCAGACATAGCAAAATTACAAATTGGTGATAATTCTTATGAATTTCCTCTAGTAATAGGAACAGAAAATGAAGTAGCAATAGATATTAAAACTTTAAGAAATGCTACAAATGGAGTAATTACAATAGACCCTGGTTTTAAGAACACAGGTTCTTGTGAAAGTGCTATTACATTTTTAGATGGTGAAAAAGGTATATTAAGATATAGAGGATATCCAATAGAACAATTAGCAGAAAAGGCTGATTTTTTAGAAGTAGCTTATGCACTTATTTTTGGAAATCTTCCTACTACAGAACAATTAGAAACTTTTAGAAGTGATATTAAGAAACAATCTGTAGTTGATGATGATATTAAAAAGATACTAGATGCTTTTCCTAAGAGCGCTCATCCAATGGGTGTATTATCATCTTTAACATCTGCTTTAACAGCATTTAATTCATCTTCTGTAAATGTAGATTCAGAGGAAGAAATGTACAGGGCTATTACTAAAATTATGGGTAAATTCCCTGTATTAGTAGCTTGGACAATGCGTAAAAAACAAGGTTTACCTTTAAACTATGGTTCAAACTCGTTAGGATATGTAGAAAATATTATGAAAATGATGTTCGAACAACCAAACGAAACATATGAAGTTAACCCTGTAATTAAAGATGCTTTAGATAAGTTATTAATTTTACATGCAGATCATGAGCAAAACTGTTCTACATCTACAGTTAGAATTGCTGGTTCTTCTCATGTTGGATTATTTTCATCTTTATCAACAGGAATTTCTGCACTTTGGGGACCACTTCATGGAGGTGCAAACCAAGCTGTATTAGAAATGCTAGAGGCTATTAAAGCTGATGGTGGAGATACAAAAAAATACATGGCTAAAGCTAAAGACAAGTCAGATCCTTTTAGATTAATGGGCTTTGGTCATAGAGTGTATAAAAACTTTGACCCTAGAGCAAAAATCATTAAAAAAGCAGCAGATGAGGTTTTAAATGATTTAGGTGTAGAAGATCCAATTTTAGAAATTGCTAAAGGTTTAGAGCAAGAAGCGTTAAATGATAAGTATTTTGTAGACAGGAAGCTTTATCCCAATGTAGATTTTTACTCAGGAATTATTTACAGAGCAATGGGTATTCCTGTAGATATGTTTACAGTAATGTTTGCTTTGGGTCGTTTACCTGGATGGATTGCTCAATGGAGAGAGATGCGTTTAAAGAAAGAACCAATTGGTAGACCAAGACAAATTTATATTGGCGAAAACGAAAGAGATTTTGTTAGTATAGATAAAAGATAATCATTAATATAATTTTTAATAATTTAGAGCTTCATAATTTTATGAAGCTTTTTTTATAAAACATATATGTTAGAACTAAATATAAAAAACGAAACATCAACATTAAAAGCTGTTGTATTAGGAACAGCAGTATCAAATGGCCCACAACCTACATTAGAGGAGGCTTATGATCCTAAAAGTGTGCAGCACATTCTAAGAGGTACTTACCCAAAAGAGGAAGATATGGTTGCTGAAATGGAAGCTGTAGCAAAAGTTTTAGAGAAGTATAATGTAAAAGTATTCAGGCCAAAAGTTATTGAAGATTATAATCAGATATTTTCTAGAGATATTGCTTTTGTAATTGAAGATAAATTAATAAAAGCAAACATTTTACCTGATAGAGAAAAAGAATATGAAGCAATAAAACATGTAATCAATCAAATTGATTCTAATAAAATAATTACCCTACCAGAAGCTTGTCATATAGAAGGTGGAGATGTTATGCCTTGGAATGATTATATCTTTATTGGCACATATACAGGAAAAGATTATTCAGATTTTATTACAGCAAGGACTAATAAAGAAGCTGTAGAAGAAATAAGAACATTATTTCCAAACAAAAAAGTAATATCATTTGAGCTCAGAAAATCAAATACAGATCCTAAAGAAAATGCATTGCATTTAGATTGCTGTTTTCAACCAATAGGTAAAGACAAAGCTATCATTCATAAAAATGGTTTTTTAATTGATGAGGAGTATAATTGGTTAATCAATTTTTTTGGAAAAGAAAATGTTTTTGAGATTGATAAAAATGAAATGTATCATATGAATAGTAATATTTTTTCAATTTCTGAAAGTGTAATCATTTCTGAAAAAAACTTTACAAGATTAAATACTTGGTTAAGAAATCATGGATTTACAGTAGAGGAAGTACCATATGCTGAAATTGCTAAACAAGAGGGGCTGTTAAGGTGTTCAACTTTACCTTTAATTAGAGAATAAAAAAAAGGCTTGTATTTTTACAAGCCTTTTTATTTTATAAAAATAATATATTATTCTAATACTACTTTATTTATAGCATGTATAACACCATTATCTGCTTGTACATCAGTTGCTATAATAGTACTTACTCTGTTTTGAGAATCTGTTAATGTAGCACCATTAGAAGTAATATTTACAGTTAATTGACCACCTAAAGTATTAACTGGTAAATTATCTGATAAATTTGACTCTAAAACATTAGCACCAGCTACAACATGTGTGTTTAATGTTGATGATAATGTAGCTTTAGAAATATCTCCTAATCCATTAACTTGTAACTCGCCTAATAAATCTACAAAAGCATCATTTGTAGGAGCAAATACTGTAAAAGGAGCAGGACTAGTTCCATTTGGAGTAGAAAGTGTATTTACATAAGTAAAATCGTTTTCTCTTGTTAATGCTTGTACTAAGATTGAAAAGTTAGGATCTGCAGTTGCAAAAGTTACAACAGTTGGTAAATCTATAACTTTGTTTACAACATGTACAATTCCATTATCTGCTTCTACATTTGCAATATCTACAGTAGAATCTCCATTAAATACAACTCCATTACTTGTATTAATGTAAATAGACATTTCAGTTCCAGATGCTGCACTAGTTGCATTTGTTTTTGCATATCCAGTAGATAAATCTGTACTTCTTAAGTTACCTGTAATAACATGGTTTAATAATATATTTCTTAAAACATCAACAGGTACATCATTTACAGAAGCAAAACCTTTGCTTTGTAAAAACGTTTCAAAAGCTTGATTTGTTGGTGCTAAAACAGTAAAAGAACCATTACTTGATAAAGTAGCTCCTAAATCTGCTCTTGTTACAGCAGCAACTAAGCTAGTTAGGTTATTCTTTACTGCAACATCAACAATTGTGTTAGTTTCAATTACAACATCTTCATCATCGCTACAAGAAGCTAAGAATGAGAATGCTAAAACGAGGGACAAAATTTTAGTGATTTTTTTCATTTTTAAATTAATTTATGTTTATTTATTTCAAAACAAATTTAAACAAAATGAAAAATGATGATTGTTAAATAAAATAAAAAAAAAGTTAAACAAAACTTAAAAATACTTTTTTGAATATGTTTTTTTAATGGTAAGAAAAAAATCTATTTTTGTTTTTTTAAATAAATGTCTCAAACTACAAATTCAATATTAATGATTCGTCCTATAAACTTTAGGATGAATGAACAAACTACAGTTAATAATTATTTTCAAGAAGATTTATCTTTAAGAGATTCATTAATTAATCTAAAAGCTCAGAAAGAGTTTGATGATTATGTAGATAAATTAAGAAAATTTGGTATTGAAGTTATTGTTGTGTCAGATAATCAAGAAAATGATACTCCAGATTCAGTTTTTCCAAATAATTGGGTTTCTTTTCATAATGATGGAACCATGGCCATTTATCCAATGTTTGCAGAAAATAGACGATTAGAAAGAAGAGAAGATATTATTCTTGAACTAGAAAAAGAAGGTTTTTTAATCGAGAATATAGTAGATTATACTTCTGCTGAAGATCAAAATATATTTTTAGAAGGTACAGGAAGTATGATTTTAGATAGGCAAAATAAAATAGCCTATTGTGCAATTTCTCCAAGAGCAGATGAAGAGTTGTTTATAGAGTTTTGTGAAGATTTCGAATATACTCCTGTAATTTTTACAGCCAATCAAACTGTTGATAATTCTAGAGAAGCTATATATCATACCAATGTAATGATGTGTATAGCAGAAACTTTTTCAGTAATATGCTTATCATGTATAGATGATAAAAAAGAGAGAAAGAATGTAATTTCTCATTTAAAAAAATCAGGAAAAGAAATAATAGATATTACAGAAAAGCAAATGCACCAATTTGCAGGAAATATGCTTCAAGTAAAAGGTAAAAATAACGATCTATTTCTGGTAATGAGTCAAGCTGCATACAATTCATTGACAAAAGAACAAATAAAAAAGATTGAAAAACATTGTAATATAGTTTCAAGTTCTTTAGAGACAATAGAAACTTGTGGAGGTGGAAGTGCACGTTGTATGATGGCTGAAGTTTTTTTACCTAAAAATAAATAATGACATTACTCTTACTTTCTATTGCGCCTGCAATGATTATTATCGTTTTTATCTATTTAAAAGATAAATTCGAAAAAGAACCAATTCATTTTTTATTTAAGAATTTTTTAATGGGTGCTTTTTTTAGCATTTTAGTAACTTTACTATTAGGTACTTTACTTAGTAATTTTCTTCAATTAAATGATGCTAAAAGTATATTTCAACAATTTATAAAAGCATTTATAGTAGTTGCTTTAGTAGAAGAATTTTCAAAATACATCATTGTAAAATATTATGCCCAAAAAAATAAAGAGTTTAATGAACCTTTTGATGGTATTGTATATGCAGTAATGGTTTCTATGGGTTTTGCAGCTCTAGAAAACATATTATATGTTTTTCAATATGGTGTTTCTACTGGTATTATTAGAGCTTTTACTGCTGTTCCTGCGCATGCAACCTTTGGAATTTTAATGGGTTATTTTATGGGTAAAGCTAAGTTTTCTAACCATAGGGTATATTATAATATTTTAGGATTAACTATGGCTACATTATTTCATGGTGCTTATGATTTTTTCCTGTTTATTAATTTTGTACCTGGTATTGCTGTAGGTGCTTTTGTATCTTTAATTATTGGAATTGTATTGTCTAAAAAAGCGATAAAAAAACATCAAGAAGACTCTTTCTTTAAAGTTTGATGATTTTTTTTGATGTAAAACTCCTATCATCAAAAAGTATTTTTATCATATAAACTCCTTTTTTTAAAGCGCTTATATTTATATTTTTTGAAGAAGAATTTAATACTTTCTTACCTAAAAGGTTATAGATATAAATATCTTTAATAGGTTTGTTTGAATTTATTATAAAGCTAGTTTTTATTGGATTAGGATAAATATTAGCTAAACTTTTATTGTTAAACTTAGTGCCTAACGTTAAAGCTCTATTGTATGTAAATTCAAATAGTTTTTGAGTAAAAGTAAAAAACTGATTATTACTAGCTTCTCTAGAAATATAAAATTTACCCTCATCAAAAATTGTGATTCCTTCTACTTGATGGCCAGCCCCAAGCTCATTTGTGAACGAATATTTTTCAAAACCGTTACTAAATACGTTTTCATCAGGACTTCTATTAGCACTAATAAATATCAAAAAAGGAGCAGTTGCATCATATCCACATAATATAATATGATCATTAGAAGTTACAGCTCCTGTTATTAAGCCTTCAACATTAGCTTCGCTAATCTTTATTGCTGTATAATTACCAGATAAAGTAGGTAGTTTATAAACTCTAGTTTCTACATTTAACCAATTCTTACTAAAAATGTAAAGACTATTATTATATGCTATTAAAGCTTCAGCATCAAAATTATTATTATTGGGTCTAGTTGTATAATCAGTTTGATCTTCATAAGCAAAAGAAATAATTTTTGCAGTAACAGTATTGCTGTTCTCAAAATCTGATTTCAAAATTTTATAAATTTTTAAATCTGTTCTGTTACCATTATTATTACCAAAATCTCCAATGTAAATATGAGTATTATCTTCTGCAATATCTTCCCAGTCTACATTTGTAGCATTGGTTATGTTAATGGTTCTAAGTAAATTACCATTTAAACTATCTAATTCGTATAAATTTGCTGAATCACCACTATCATTATGGGTAATGATTTTTCCTTTAAAAAATAACAATCCAGATGTTTCTTTTACTTGGTCTGGTAATTCGAATTTATCTTTAAAATTACTTACTTGACAATGTATAGATAAATTAAAACCAATTAGTAAAATGTAAACAATAAGATCTTTCAATTTTTTTATTTTAAAGCTTCAACTATAACTTTACCAGTTGCTGCATTAGAGGGCTCTATTTGTAATAAATTAGCTATAGTTGGTGCTATATCTATAATATGATGTCTTTTACTAGATTTACCAGTTTTAATACCATTTCCATAAAAAATTATAGGTACATGTGTGTCATAATTATAACCAGAACCATGTGATGTTCCTTTTCTACCACCTGTTAATGTAGCAGGATAAGGTATCAATAATACATCACCAGAAAATTTTTGATTATATCCGTTTTGTAAAGAATTTAATATACCAGAATTAAAGTATGTTGTTTGTAATGTGTTAGCAGTTATTGCTTTATAGATGCCTTCACAATTAATAATTTCTTCCACAATTTTATCTGCAACTTCTTTTTTAGAAAAACCTAAAGACTCAATAGTTTCTTTATTTAAAAAGATTTGATAATTAGAAAAGTTCTCTATGAGCTTGTCAGATTTAAAATATTTAAGAGTTACTTTTTTTAAGAAATTTTTGATATTTAAAGTTCCTAAATAATGAGCTGGTATTTTTAATGATTGCAAATAAGCAGGAACATGAACTGCTCCATGATCTGCTGTTAAAAAAAGAGTATAATTAGATTTGCCTACTTTAGTATCTAGGTAATTAATTAATTTTTCTATGTCTTTATCTAGCCTTAAATAGGTGTCTTCAATTTCTATAGATTGTGGTCCAAATTTATGGCCAATATAATCAGTTGATGAAAAGCTTATAGCAAGAAAATCAGTATAACTTCCTTTTCCTAAATTTTCATTTTCTAATGCAGCTTTAGCAAAATCTAAAGTTAAACTATTACCAAAAGGTGTGTTGTTAATCATTCCTAAATTACCATTTTCATCCTTTAATTCTTTTAGATTATATGGAAATGTAGGTGTTTCTTTTCCTTTAAAAGTTCCTTCAAAATCATTATTATCATCAAAACTATTTGTATAAGTTTTAATATCATACAAAGTATTCCAAGTTTTAGAAAGATATTTTTCAGGAACTTTTTTATTATTAAAATCATTTACCCAATTAGGTAAATTATCCATGTAAAAAGATGAGGTGATAAAATTTCCTTGTAAACCTCCATCATACCAATAAGCAGCATTTGCTGTATGTCCAACTGGTAAAATTGCAGACCTATCCTTCAGTGCTATTCCAATAGTTTTTCCTTTATTATTTTGAGCTAAATGAAGCTGGTCTGTTATAGTGGTTGTCATTAATCTAAAAGGAGATCTTTGACCTCTTTTAGAATCAGAGCCTACAGAATTATAATTGGTGTCAGTAACACAATAAATGCTTTCTTTTAAATATTTATCATACCAATTGTTAGAAATAATACCATGATTATTTGGTGTTGTACCTGTATAGACAGAGGTATGTCCAACAGCAGTATAGGTTGGAATATAATTAAAATGAGCGTTTTCTAATGTAAATCCATTTTCTATTATTTTTTTAAAGCCTCCATCACCAAAACGATTGTAGAACCTGGTTATATAATCGTATCTCATTTGATCAACAACAATACCAACAACCAACTTAGGTTTTATATTATTTTTTGAATTTTTCTTTTGAGAATATGTTTTTATAAATAAAGATAAAAACAACAGGAGTAAAGTCGACTTTTTTATCATAAAAATAATCTGTTTTAAATTACAAATTTACCAATTTTAATATTGAGGTAACTAATTTTATATAGTATAAATGTTATTTCTTAATTTAGCTTAAAATTATTCCATGAATTATTTAGAGCATATTGGAAAATACTTTATGATGCTTGGTCAAGTTTTTAAAAAGCCTCAAAAGTTTAGAGTATTTTATGAATCTCTTTTTAAAGAAATTGAAGAGTTAGGAGTAAAGTCTTTAGGCATTATAATGTTTATTTCCTTTTTTATTGGAGGAGTTATTGCATTACAAACTGCACTAAATTTAGAGAGTCCTTTTATCCCAAAATCTTTAATAGGTTTCGCTGCAAAAAGATCTATTATTTTAGAGTTTGCACCAACTTTTTGTTCTATAATTTTAGCTGGTAAAGTAGGCTCATATATAACTTCTAGTATTGGTACTATGAGGGTTACAGAGCAAATTGATGCTTTAGAGGTAATGGGTATAAACTCATTAAATCATTTGGTTTTGCCTAAAATTTTAGCAACTGTATTTTTTTATCCTTTTTTAATTGCATTAGCAATGGTGCTAGGTATTTTTGGTGGATGGATTGCAGGTGTACTTTCTGGTTTATTTAGTGGAGTAGACTATGTAGTTGGCTTGCAAACAGATTTTAATCCTTTTTTAGTTACTTACGCAATTATAAAAACTTTGGTTTTTGCATTCTTAATTGCAACAGTGCCTTCTTATCATGGCTATTATGTTAAAGGAGGTTCAATTGCTGTTGGAAAAGCGAGTACACAATCAGTTGTTTGGACAACTATACTAATTGTTATCGCTAATTATTTCTTAACTCAAATGCTACTTACATAAAATGATTGAAGTTAAAGATTTACATAAAGGATTTGATGGTGTTCAAGTTTTAAAAGGTATTACAACAACTTTTGAACCTGGAAAAACAAGTTTGATAATTGGGCAAAGTGGTTCAGGGAAAACAGTATTTCTAAAGTCTTTAATTGGATTGCATACCCCAGAAGAAGGTACAATTGCATTTGATGGTAGAGTAAATACTAAATTTACTAATGAAGAAAAAAGGCAATGGAGGCAAGAAATTGGTATGGTTTTTCAAGGAAGTGCATTATTTGACTCTCAAACTGTAGAAGAGAATGTTATGTTTCCTTTGAAAATGTTTACAGATCAATCTCAATCAGAAATGTTAGATAGGGTAAACTTTGTGTTGAATAGAGTAAACTTAGAGAATTCTAATCATAAACTACCAGCAGAATTATCTGGAGGAATGCAAAAAAGAGTTGCTATTGCAAGAGCAATAGTTATGAATCCTAAATATTTATTTTGTGATGAACCAAATTCTGGTTTAGATCCTCAAACAGCAACAGTAATTGATAATTTAATTCAAGAAATTACAGATGAATATAAAATTACAACAGTAATTAATACACATGATATGAATTCTGTGATGGAAATTGGAGAAAAAATACTTTTTTTAAAAAATGGTATTAAAGCATGGGAAGGTACTAATGAAGAAATCTTTAAAACTGATAATGAGGCAGTTGTTGGATTTGTGTATTCTTCTAATCTTTTCAAAAAAGTAAGAGTTGCATATTTAAATGAAACTAATTAGAAAATTGGTTTGTTTTTTTAAAATTAACTTATATATTTGCACCCGCTAAAACGAAAAAGAATGACCTGGTAGCTCAGTTGGTAGAGCATCTCCCTTTTAAGGAGAGGGTCCTGGGTTCGAGCCCCAGCCCGGTCACAGAAAAAGCCTTGTATTTAATACAAGGCTTTTGTTTTTTAAAAAATAACGTATTTTTAAAATTCAATTTTAATAAAATAAAAATGAATTATTTATTCATAACACTACTCTTTATGAACTTATTTTCTAATATAATTTTTGATTTTAAAGAAAATAGCAATCTTAATAATTGGCATATAGTTGATGATGTTGTTATGGGAGGTAGATCTCAGGGAAATTTTAAAATTAATGAATTTGGTAATGGAGTTTTTTATGGAAATGTTTCTCTAGAAAATAATGGTGGATTTTCATCATTAAGATACCAATTTGATAAAAAAGATATTAGTTCTTTTTCTAAAATAGTGCTTAGAGTAAAAGGTGAAGGTAAAAAATATCAATTTAGAATTAAAAATAAAATTCAAGATTATTATTCTTATGTAATTGAATTTGAAACTTCAAAGAATTGGCAAGAAATAGAATTAGAAATATCAGATATGTATCCTGCTTTTAGAGGTAGAAGATTAAATATGAATAATTTTTCATCAGATTTTATAGAAGAAATTCGTTTTTTAATAGGTAATAAAAAAAATCAGTCATTTCAATTAGAAATTGATAAAATATACTTGAAATAATTTTTTAATATTTTATACTTGTTTTTGTATCTTTCTGCAATACTAAATTTATAGATTGATGGAAGAAGACATCAAAAAAGAAGTAGAAAAGAAGTCATATTCAGAAATTGATGCAAAATCAGAAACTGTTAGAATTATTGAAATTCTAAAAAGCTTTTTAATTAGTCTTTTTGACTTTAAAGACGATACAGACCACAAAGCAACAATTGAAGCAATTAAAGCAGATATTCCTTTTAAAGGAGCCACTGCATGGATTTTAATTTTTGCAGTATTTGTAGCTTCTATTGGGTTAAATGCAGATTCTACTGCTGTTGTTATTGGAGCCATGTTAATATCGCCATTAATGGGGCCAATCTTAGGTTTAGGAATGTCTTTTGCTTTAAATGACATTAATACCTTTAAAAAATCATTAACTCATTTAGGAATCATGATTGGGCTAAGTTTATTTGCCTCATTTATGTTTTTTTATTTTTTTCCATTAACTTCTACAACAGAAGGAACTTCTGAATTATTAGGTAGAGTAAGTCCAGATATACGAGATGTTTTAATTGCATTTTTTGGTGGCTTAGCACTTATGGTGGCAAGAACAAAAAAAGGTACAATAGCTTCTGTTATTTTTGGAGTAGCTATTGCTACAGCTTTAATGCCTCCACTTTGTACTGCTGGATTTGGTTTGGCAAGTGGTAATTTTTCTTTCTTTTTTGGGGCAATGTATTTATTTATCATAAATACAATTTTTATTGCTTTAGCTTCTTTTATTGTACTCAAATTATTAAAATTTCCAATGCACAAATACGCAAATTCTGTAACAAGAAAGCGTTATGCGACTATTGCATCTGTAGTTGGATTAGCAGTAATGATTCCTGCAATATTTACTTTTATAAGTGTTTTTAATGAAAGCCAAACAAAAATTCAATTTAGTAGATTTATAGAAAATGAGGTGAAGAAAATTCCTAAATTTCAATTACTTGGAGATCCAGATTTTGACTATAAAAAGAAAGAAATAAGAATGAGTTTTTTTAATGAAGTAACAGATGATGTTAAATACGTTTTAAAAAATCAACTTAATGATGAAGAATACAATAGACTTAAAGACTTTGATTTAAAAATAAAAGGTAGTGATACAAAGAGTTTTGAATTAATAACAACTGCATATCAAGAAAAAAGAGAAGAACTACAACAAAGTAAAAATATCATAGACGGTTTACACAAACAAATTGCAGATTTACAAGAAACAATTTCTAAATTAAATGCAAGAATTGAGCAAGATGCTTTAAACAGAAATGAAAAAGCGGTTGCTTTTAGTAGAATTGCTAAAGATGCCAAAATTAGATATATAGATATAGAAGAAATTGGTTTTGCAAGTATGTTGTCTTCTAAAGATTTTATTAAAATAGATACAATACCTGTTGCAACAATTAAATGGAATGTAAAACTACATGACAGTATTATTTCCCCAAAAGAAAGAGAATTAAGGACTTGGTTACAAAAAGAATTGGAGCTAGATACTTTATTCATAAAAAGGGATAAATAATAATATTACTTACAAATCTTAAATGATGGAAAAAAAATATGTAGTTGCATTCGATCAAGGAACAACAAGTACAAGAACTATCATATTTAATAAAGAAGGAGAAATTGTTGCAGTAGCTCAAAAAGAATTAACTCAACATTATCCTAAATCTGGTTGGGTAGAGCATAACCCTGAAGAAATATATCAAGATCAACTTTATACGTTTAAAGAAGCAATAAATAAAGCAAAAATTAGTGTAAAAGAAATTGTTTCAATTGGAATTACAAACCAGAGAGAAACTACTGTAGTTTGGGAAAGAAAAAGTGGTAAACCTATTTATAACGCCATTGTTTGGTTAGATAAAAGAACAGCTTCTATTTGTGATGATTTAAAAAAACAAGGATTAACTAATTACATAAAAGAAAACACAGGTTTAGTTGTAGATCCTTATTTTTCTGGAACAAAATTAAAGTGGATTTTAGATAATGTTAATGATGCAAAAGAAAAGGCAAATAATGGTAACCTTTGCTTTGGTACTATAGATAGTTGGTTAATCTATAAATTTACAGAAGGTAAAAAACATGTAACAGATCATACAAATGCATCTAGAACATTAATTTATAACATAAAAAATTTAGAATGGGATGATACATTGCTAAAAGCATTAGAAATTCCTAATTCTATGTTACCTACTGTTCAAGAGTCTTCCTCTAATTTTGGAACAGTTCTTATTGATGGTGTTCAAATTCCAATTCAAGGTGTAGCTGGAGATCAACAAGCAGCATTATTTGGACAAGGAGGATATAAATCTGGAATAGCAAAAAACACCTATGGAACAGGTTGTTTTATGTTATTGAATGTTGGTAAAAATCAGGTAATTTCTCAAAAAGGATTATTAACAACATTAACTTGTAGTATTGAAAGTGAACCTGTCAATTATGCTTTAGAAGGCAGTGTCTTTGTAGGTGGTGCATCTATTCAATGGCTAAGAGATAAAATGCAATTGATTAAAAATGCTGCAGAAACAGAGGCTATTTGTAATAGTATTCCACCATTAAAAGATATTTATGTTGTACCTGCTTTTGCTGGTTTAGGAGCTCCTTATTGGGATGCTAAAGCCAAAGGAAGTATTTATGGAATGACTTTAGATACTGGCAAAAACGAAATTATAAAAGCCACTGTAGAATCTTTAGCTTATCAAACAAGAGATGTTTTAGATGCTATGATTCAAGATTCTGGTAAAGAAATGATTGCACTTAAAGTTGATGGTGGTGCAAGTGCAAATAATTATTTAATGCAGTTTCAATCAGATATTCTAAATGTTGATGTAGATAGACCAAAAATGATTGAAGTTACTGCTTTTGGTGCTGCTCTTCTAGCAGGAATTAAAGCAGGTTTTTGGCAAAAAGAAGAAATAGATGTGTTAAGAAATACAGATGTTTTGTTTTCACCAAAAATGAAATCAAAACAGAGAAATAAAAAGTATAAAGGTTGGTTACAAGCCATTGAAAAAACAAGAACAACAAAATCAACTACAAAAAAAGATACTTTACGTTTTTCGGTTTTAGATAGAGAAAAGCAACTTAAAAAAATTGTTTCTAAAAAATTTGATATTGTTATTATTGGTGGAGGTGTTACTGGAGCAGGTATAGCTTTAGATGCTGCATCTAGAGGGATGAGTGTGTGTCTAATAGAAAAAGACGATTTTGCTTCTGGGACAAGTAATAAGTCAACAAAATTAATACATGGAGGTTTACGTTATTTAAAACAATTAGAAATTGGTTTGGTACGTGAATCTGGATCAGAAAGAGCAATAGTACACAAATTAGCACCACATTTAGTCATTCCAGAAAAGATGTTATTACCTCTAACAGAAGGTGGTACTTATGGTAAAATGATGACAGCTATTGGCTTAAAAGTTTACGATTTATTAGCCAATGTTGGTGGAGATGATAGAAGAAGAATGTTAGACAAAAAAGAAACGTTTTACAAAGAGCCTTTACTTGATAAAGATTTGGTTTTAGGAAGTGGTTATTATGCAGAATATAGAACAGATGATGCAAGATTAACTATAGAATTACTAAAAAAAGCAGCTGAATTTGGAGCAACTATTATCAATTATTGTGAGATGGAATCGTTTGTTTACGATGCCAATCAAGAAATAGAGAGTTTAAATTGTATCGATTATAATTCTGGGAAAAGAATTAATATAAGAGCAAGAAATTATGTTTCTGCAGCTGGACCTTGGGTAGATAAAATAAGAAAGAAAGATAATTCTATCAATCATAAATATTTACACTTAACAAAAGGCGTACATATTGTTTTTCCTCATGAAAAATTACCCATAAAACAATCTGTTTATTTTGATGTTGAAGATGGTAGAATGGTTTTTGCAATTCCAAGAGGTAGAGTTACTTATGTAGGCACAACAGATACCAATTATAATGGAGATTTAAATAGAGTAGTAGCTACAAAAGAAGACGCTTTGTATTTAATAAAAGCAGCTAATGATGCTTTTCCAGACATCAATTTAACCATTGATGATATCGAATCTAATTGGGCTGGTTTACGTCCTTTAATTCATGAAGAAGATAAAGACCCATCTGAGTTGTCTAGAAAAGATGAGATTTTTATTTCTAAAAGCGGTTTGATTTCCATAGCAGGAGGTAAATTAACAGGTTACAGAAAAATGGCTCAAAGAGTGTTAGAAAAAGTTACAGATAAGTTACCTAACAAACGCAAAAGAAAATTAAAGAAATCTTACACAGACGAAATTCCATTAGTTAGTCCTACCTTACATACGTATGAAGAAGTTGAAGTTTATGAAAAAGAGTTGTATGATGAGTTGGCTTCAAAAGGGATTACTCAAAATTATTATGCTTGGTATTTAGTGTCAACTTATGGTAAAAATGCAAACCTGATTAGTAAACGAATGGATTTTTATGCAAAAGGAACTCCTGTTGAAAAATTAATTAGAGCAGAGGTTTGTTATAGTATCCATTTTGAAATGGCTAATAGTTTAGCTGATTTTTTTATTAGAAGAACAGGAAGTCTTTATTTTAATATAGAAAGTGTAACTACATATTTTGATTTAGTAGTAAAAGATTTTATAAAATACTTAAGTTGGGATGATGTAAAAGTTGAGTTTGAGAAAGAAAAAATGAAACTTTTAATTGCTGATGCTAAAACCTATTATGATAAAGAGTTTGAAGCTTAATTAGTTTGATTAAATAAAATTACTTCAGCATTTTTATTAAACAAATAGGTTTTATTGGTTTGCAATTGTAAACATTCAAAGCGTGTTCTTCTTAATTTTCCTTTTTTATACACTTGATTTTTATAGATAAATAAAGATGAAAACGGAATTTCAAAAACAAACATCTTTCCATTTTCGGCCTCATTATTTCGTAATACTAAAGATAAATTGGTATCTGAATCTGTGCTAGCTTTTGGGTTTTTTAAATAATTAGCTAAATATGGCAGCATTTCTTTAGGATAAATCTCAGGTGTCAAAAAAGGCAACATTAAATGCTGAAAAACAGTTTTCCATTCTTTTCCATGAGGTTGTACCCTTCCAAACTTTTGATGTGTTACATGATGTGCAATTTCATGCACTAAAGTCAATAAAAATTGATGTTTATTTAAGTTATTATTTACGGTTATTTGAAATCTTCCATTTGGTAATTTTCTAAAATCACCATGTTTGGTTTGTCTTTGATTTACAATTTTTAATTCAAAAGAATGTTCATCAATTAAAAATTGAACAAAAGGAATCGCTTTTTCTGGGATGTATTTTTGAATAACGTTATTCAATTTTTCTTTTTATTAAAAACCAAATTAAATGAATTGACAGAACTAAAATTGTTATTAATACAAATGTGATAATATGATTGGCGACAAAATTAGCACTATTATCCTTAAACTCCATTAATAAAATTTTAGGATAAATAAAATAGAAAAATAATAAAATTAATACTGTTACGTAAAAGTCAGGAAACTTCTGTTTGCTTTTTCTTTTAAGATAAAAAAGACAGAATTGAATAATGGATGTAATAATTAGAATTATTTCAATAGTCATTTTAAGGAGTTGTAGACGAAACCTGTAAAACCTTACCATTATAAAATTGATGTCCAGTTAAACTAAAATTATAGATATAATTAGCCATCTCTTCTGCAGAAACAGGAGCTTGAAAACCAGGGAAAGCCTCTTGTAACATTTCTGTTTGTACAGCGCCTAATGCCAAAACATTAAAAGCAATTTGTTGTTCTTTATACTCTTCTGCTAGTAATTCAGATAAGGTAATTACAGCACCTTTAGCAGAAGAATACGCTGCTAAACCTGGGAATTTCATACTACCTTGAATACCTCCCATGGAACTAATTGTAACAACATGACTTCCTTTTTGTAAATAGGGTATTAAGCTTTTTGTTAATTCTGCAACACCAAAAACATTTACTTTATAAACTTCTAAAAAATCATCAGAAGTTAATTCTGTAAAAGGTTTATTTACTAGTTTGCCAGCATTATTAATTAATGTATCAACTTGTTTCCAGTTGTTTTTTACAAACTCTGTTACTTGTAAAATTTCATCATTTTTGCAAAGGTCTACAGAAAGTGTTTTTATATTTTTATGATTTAGAGCTTCAAGGGGTTCTGTATTTCTAGAGATTGCTAAAACATTATGATTTTGATTTGCAAATAATTTTGCTAATTCAAAACCAATTCCTCTACTTGTTCCAGTAATTATAACATTCTTCATATAGTAAAATTTTCAAGAAGCAATCTACTTAAAATTTCATACATTTAAGAATTAAAATCTTAGAAATGAAAAAATCGTTTATCCTTTTATTTAGTTTACTTTTTATTCAAAACATCTTATCTCAAACTACATATATTTTATGTGGTAAGCTAGTAGATACAAAGTCTGGAAAAATTGAATCAAAAAAAACAATTTTAGTTGAGAAAACTAAAATTATAGATGTTATGGATGGGTATATCATGCCTAAAGGAGCTAATCTTATAGATTTAAGAGATAATGTAGTGATGCCAGGATTAATTGACATGCATGTGCATTTAGAAATGGAATATGATAATAAAACTCAAATTAGAAAGTATATTACAGATGAAGCTGATATTGCATATAATTCTGTAAAATTTGCAGAAACTACTTTGTTAAATGGATTTACAACTGTTAGAGATTTAGGAGGAACAGGAGTTAATATTTCTCTTAGAAATGCCATAAATTCAGGTAAAATTCCTGGTCCAAGAGTATTTACTGCTGGTAAATCTATTGCAACTACAGGTGGTCATGCAGACCCAACAAATGGTAGTAGTAGAAAATTAATTGGAAATCCTGGACCAAAAGAAGGAGTTGTAAATTCTGTAGAAGATGCAAAAAAAGCAGTTAGACAACGTTATAAAAATGGAGCAGATTGTATAAAAATAACTGCAACTGGTGGTGTTTTAAGTGTAGCAAAATCTGGAGATAATCCGCAATTTACAATAGAAGAAGTAAAAGCAATTTGTGATATGGCTAAAGATTATGGAATGCATGTAGCTGCTCATGCTCATGGGGATGTAGGTATGCAAAGAGCAATCATTGGTGGTGTAAAAACTATAGAACATGGTACCTATATGAGCGATAAAACTATGGATTTAATGATAAAACATGATGCTTATTTAGTACCAACAATTACTGCAGGAAAAGAAGTTGCTGAAAAAGCAAAAGTTAAAGGATTCTATCCAGAAATTGTAGTTCCTAAAGCTTTAGCAGTTGGGCCACAAATACAAGGTACTTTTGGTAGAGCTTATAAAAAAGGAGTAGGTATTGCTTTTGGTACAGATGCAGGTGTGTTTAAGCATGGTGTTAATGGTAAAGAGTTTGGCTTTATGGTAGAAGCTGGTATGCCTGCTATAGAAACTTTACAATCTGCAACAATTACAAATGCTATGCTTCTAAAAATGGATGATGAGATAGGACAAATTAAAAAAGGTTTTATAGCTGATATAATTGCTGTTAATGATGATCCAACTAAAAAAATTGAAACTATGGAAAATGTTGTTTTTGTAATGAAAGAAGGTAAAGTTTATAAAAAATAGTATGCTTAATCCTAATAGGATGTTTTGATTGTCTTCAAATCATCCTTTTAGGATTTTAATTGATAGTTTTGTATATTTGAGTATCAATTCGCTTTCCCCCAAGAAAGTTTATGTATATGAAAAGTAAATATTTCAATCTTTTTTGGGCTTTTGTTGCAAGTGTAATTATTCTAAATGAATTTATAGATCAAGTTAATTTTGTAAGTTTAGACTCTAAATCATCTAATGCTTGGTTATTGATAATAATATGGTCTTTTATTGCTATAAAGAATTATTATTCTTTTTTTAGTAAAGCTAACAAAAAGCTTAATCAAAACTAATATGTTGATAAGCTCCTATATCTGGAGTACTACTTCTATCTACTCCCAAAATATCTAAATTAAATAGTGTACTAGTTGCTTTATTAATGGCATCAGAATCTTCACCTATTATAAAATCTTCTCTATTAGTTTCTCTAAAATTAGAAAAACCATTTAAAATAATATTTTGATAGTTGGGATTGTTATCAAAATCTAACTCTAGCACTCCATTAAAATTATTACCAGTATCATTAAATGAAATCATAGAATTACGTACGTTAAAATTAAATAAACTACCATCAACTTTATCTAATACAAATTCAATATTGTTATTTCCATCAAAAATACAATTGGTAAAATTAGCTGCATGTAAATCTCTTGTTTCTGTTATTTCTTGTCCGTTTTCATTTTGATAAACAAAAAAATTATTTACTAATACAGCAGGCAATTGTCTAATTCCGTTATTCCAAAAATTTGCAAAAGTACTATGAGTAAAATTATAAGTACCTCCAACTGTTGCAGCCAAAGAAGCTTGACCTGCAGAGCCAATTACAACATTATGTGCTTCTATATTAGTTTCTCTTGCAAGGATACCAAAGTTTGAGTTATTGTAAATTTCAGTATTTTCTAGTTTTAGTGTTGGTGCAGAGTTAGAGCCTATACTGTCTATTAAAATTCCAATAATACCATTTTTAATTTGTGCGTGTTTAATTTCATTTTCTTTACTTCCAGCACGCATCCAAATGGTTCCCCATTGACCAGGAATTCTAGAGAATGAATTTTCTAAACGATCACCTTCAAAAACAACTTTTTCTGATAAGGTTCCATTTACTTTTAAAGTAGCTTTATTATCTATAATTAAACCAGAATTACTATGGAAATGAATTCTTGCTCCAGCATCTATTGTTAGTGTTTTATTGGCAGCAACAGCAGCATATCCATAAATAACTGTTGGCTTTGTGTTGGTGAAATTTAATTCAGCATCTGTTAAAAAACGGCCTTTAATAGTAGTAGGCTGTCCATCTAAAGTTAGACTATCAATTTTCATGTTGATAGGATCTCTACCAGGAAAAATAAAGTTTGCATCTTGTACTAAAGTAACTAAATCTACATCTTGTTGATTTATACCTGTATCAAATAAAATTCGATCTGTGTACAAAGGGTTTGTTACTGAGTTTGCATCAATAGTAGTTTCTACAAAAACATATATGCTGTCTTTGGCTAAAATATCAATATTGTTAAATTCTTTACCAGGAATACCATCAACATTTAATCTATAATTAGAGTTGGTGCCATTTTCTAGTGCAATTTTAGGAATAGTGATAGCCTTATCACCTCTATTGTATACTTTTAAATTATAAGTAGCAGAACCAATATTTGTAAAAACAGTATCTAAAAACACAGTGTCTTTAGAAAACTCTAATTTTCCAAAATTAGGAATTGTAGAAAAATCTTTTCGACAAGAACTTATAGAGATTAGTACAATACATATAATAAAAGTGATAAAATAACGCATACATCAATTTTGTATAAAAATAGAACTTTAATTAGATTGTTTTATTATTTCTTAATCAATTTGATTTCAAATAATTTTCCCCAATTTTTTCCAGTAACAAAAAGTCTATCATTTTCAGCATCGTAAGCTATACCATTTAATACTTCGTCTTGTGGTACTAGTTTTTGAGTTTTTTCCATTTCTTTTTTTAAACCTTTAAGATTTGCAATACCTTCAATAATACCTGTATTAATATCTATAATTACAATGGCATTTTGTTGATACTTATTTGCGTAAAGCTTTTCACCTATTAGTTCTAATTCATTTAAATTATCAACTGCATATTTATTGGTATACACTTGCATAAAACTTATTTCTTCTAATGTTTCTGGATCTAAAAACCATATTTTATTGGTTCCATCAGATTTAATTAGAGATTTTCCATTATTAGTTAAACCCCAACCTTCTTTGCTGTTTTTATAATTAAACTCTTTTTCTCTTTTAAAAGTCTCTAAATTATAAACAAACCCTTTTTTTGCTTCCCATGTTAACCAAAAAATCTGGTTATTTAGAATAGTCATTCCTTCTCCAAAATAGTCTTTTTCTAAATCTATTTTTTGTATAACTTTACCAGTAGTAATGTCTACTTTTCTTAAAGTAGATTGTCCTCTTCTCCCTGTAGTTTCATATAAATATCCATTGTAAAATTCTAAGCCTTGTGTGTAAGCTTTTGTATCATGAGGATAAGAGTTAATAATTTTATAATCATAAACTTCAGGAGCTTTATCAGCTAAAACCTCAAAAGAATTATTTACTTTTTTAGTTTTACCTGGATAAAATGCCAGAACAGAAACGCTATGTTTTCCTAATCCTATTTCTGAAGTTTTTAAAATAACAGAATTACCATCAGATTTTAATTTTTTTCCATCTATATAAAACTCAACATTATCTATTTGTTGATTGTTTTCTTCATTTAAAGAAATCTTAATTTCTGAGTTATATATTGTTTTTTTAGGAACTTCAAGTTTAAATTTATAGTCAGAATCACAAGAAGTGAATATTAGTAAACCAATAAAAGATAGTAGTATTAATTTTTTTGTCATATTACATTTTTTCTAACAGCTTTACATGTAATTATTTAAAGCGTTTTGTCTATTTTATTCTTGTTTTCAAATAAAAGTAATTTATTTATTTGTAAATTAAAAAATATCGTTAAATTTGCATCCTCAAAATAGTAATATACAACTATTTAGAATTTTAGAGTAAAACCTTACCAACTTTACTCTTTGCAAACATAACATTAAAGTATTAAAATATTATAAAATGAAAAAAGGAATTCATCCAGAAAATTACAGAATGGTAGCATTTAAAGATATGTCTAATGATGATGTGTTTTTAACACGTTCTACTGCAGACACTAAAGACACTTTAGAGGTTGATGGTGTTGAGTATCCTTTAGTAAAATTAGAGATCTCTAGAACTTCTCATCCATTTTACACTGGTAAATCTAAATTAGTTGATACAGCAGGACGTATTGACAAGTTTAAAAATAAATACGCAAAATTCAAGAAGTAATTCTGAATTTAAGAAGATAGTAAAAAACTCCAACAATATTGTTGGAGTTTTTTTATGCAATAAAAAACCATTTCTTTATAGAAATGGCTTTTTATTATGTATTAAATCTTAAATTTTACATATAATCTTCAATAGGATTACAAGAACAAATTAAGTTTCTATCTCCATAAGCATCATCAACTCTTCTTACAGTTGGCCAAAACTTATTATCAGCTATATAATCTAAAGGAAAAGCAGCTTGTTTTCTAGAATAAGGTAAATTCCATTCATCTGCAGTTAACATAGCTTGTGTATGAGGCGCATTCTTTAAAGGATTATTAGCATCTTCTTTAGATACTTCTTCAATTTCTTTTCGAATAGAAATCATAGCATCGCAAAAACGATCTAATTCTGCTAAACTTTCAGATTCTGTAGGTTCAATCATCATTGTTCCAGCTACAGGAAAAGATACTGTTGGAGCATGAAAACCATAATCCATTAAACGTTTTGCAATATCAACAACTTCTATTCCTTTTTGTTTAAAATCTCTACAGTCAATAATCATTTCATGAGCAGCTCTACCATTTTCTCCAGTATATAATGTGTCATAATGACCTTGTAAACGCTCTTTTATATAATTAGCATTTAAAATGGCGTTTTTTGTAGAATTAGTTAATCCTTTAAAACCTAACATTGTTATATAGCCATAAGAAATTAAACAAGCTAAAGCAGAACAATAAGGAGCTGCAGAAATAGCTGTAATGGCTTGTTTTGTTCCTACAGGAATTACAGGATTTGATGGTAAAAAAGGGACTAATTGTGGAGCTACACAGATAGGTCCAACTCCAGGTCCTCCACCTCCATGAGGTATTGCAAATGTTTTGTGTAAGTTTAAGTGACAAACATCTGCACCAATAGTTGCAGGGTTTGTTAACCCAACTTGGGCATTCATATTAGCACCATCCATATAAACTTGACCTCCATGATCATGAATTATTTGTGTGATTTCTGTAATAGCACTTTCAAAAACTCCATGAGTAGATGGATAAGTAACCATTAATGCTGCTAAATTTTCTGAATGTTCTTCTGCTTTAGCTCTTAAATCATCTACATCAATATTTCCATGATCATCTGTTTTAGTTACCACTACTTTCATACCAGCCATAACTGCAGAAGCAGGGTTTGTTCCATGTGCAGAAGCAGGAATTATACAAATATTTCTATGTTCTTCGCTTCTAGATAAATGGTATGCTCTAATTGTCATTAGACCAGCAAATTCACCTTGTGCACCAGAATTTGGTTGTAAAGATGTACCTGCAAAACCAGTGATTATATTTAATTGATGTTCTAATTTTTTAAGAACTTCATGATAGCCTTCTGCTTGGTTAATTGGTGCAAAAGGATGAATGTTACCCCATTGAGGATTACTTAATGGTAACATCTCTGAAGCTGCATTTAGCTTCATAGTACAAGAACCTAAAGATATCATTGAATGATTTAAAGCTAAATCTTTACGCTCTAATTTTTTTATGTAACGCATCATATCTGTTTCTGACTGATACGTATTAAAAACTTCATTATCTAAAAATGAAGTATTTCTTTTGATATTATCAGTAATTACATCAAAATTAGAAGTAAATGATTCTTGAGTTAAAATTTGGTGAAACTCGCCTTCACTTTCAGCAGCTGCAGTGTCAGGTTGTTTTTTTAATTGACCAAAAATCATAAATAACTTCATTAAATCTTGCTGAGTTGTAGCTTCGTTTAATGATATAGAAATATATTTATCATTGATGTAGTTAAAGTTTACTTTTTCTGATTCTGCTATAGGTCTTAATTTAAAGGTATCAATTTCTACTAAAAGTGTATCAAAATAATTTTCATTTAAAATTTTAAAGCCTGATTTATGTAAACAGTCTGCAACTAATTTTGTTTTATTGTGTACAGAATCTGCTATAAATTGGATACCTTCTTTACCATGATAAACAGCATACATACCAGCCATAACTGCTAATAAAACTTGGGCAGTACAAATGTTAGAAGTAGCTTTTTCTCTTTTAATATGTTGCTCTCTAGTTTGTAGAGCCATTCTTAATGCTCTATTGCCATCTGTATCTTTAGTAACACCAATTATTCTTCCAGGTATACTTCTTTTGTACTTTTCTTTAGTAGCAAAGTAACCTGCATGTGGTCCTCCATAGCCTAAAGGAATTCCAAATCTTTGAGTAGTACCTACAACAACATCTGCTCCAAATTCTCCTGGAGCTTTTAATTTTACAAGTGATAAAATATCTGCAGCAACAGCAACTTTTATGTTATTTTCATTGGCTTTAGCTACAAAATCTGAATAATCAAATACATGACCATGTTTGCCTGGATATTGTAAAATAGCCCCAAAAAATTCTTCAGAAAAATCAAATTCTCTATGATTACCAACTACTAAATCAATTCCAATTGGAGTAGAACGAGTTAATAATACTGATAAAGTTTGAGGTAATATTTCTTCTGAAACAAAGAACTTGTTAGCGCCAGCTTTTTTCTGAGCTCTTTCTCTAACATCAAATAATAATGCCATAGCTTCAGCAGCAGCTGTACTTTCATCTAATAAAGAAGCATTGGCTAATTCCATACCAGTTAAATCACAAACCATCGTTTGAAAGTTTAAAAGAGCTTCTAAACGTCCTTGAGCAATTTCTGCTTGGTAAGGAGTATAAGCTGTATACCATCCTGGATTTTCTAAAATATTACGTTGTATAACACTTGGTACAATTGCTTCGTGATAACCTAAACCAATATAGCTTTTAAAAACTTTATTTTTTTCAGAAAGCTCTTTTATATGAGATAAATATTCATATTCACTCATTGCAGGAGCCAAATCTAAATCTTCTTTTAGACGAATATTTTCTGGAACAGTTTCGCTAATTAATTGTTCTAAACTATCTGCATTTATAGTTTGTAACATTTTCTCACGCTCACTTTTGTTAGGTCCAATGTGTCTTAATTGAAACGTATTTGTATTCATTTAATATAATTTATAGTCTTTATTTCAAACGATTTAGTTAATTAAAATTATAGTATATTAATTAGCTAAAATTTAACGATGCAAAAATAAGGATTTTAGTATTCTTAATTCCTAAAATTTTATCATCACAAATATTAATTATCAACTAAATAGAATAATTATAAACAATAAGTTATTTTTGTTTAATGAAAGTTCTAAAGACAGTTTTCGATTTTTACATAAATGCTAGTATTCATGTGGCTTTAGCAGTTTATGCATTTGTAAGAATTACAGAATTCTATTTTAATTTACCTTGTCATCAAAATTTAGATTTCTTTATATTTTTTGCGACAATAACAGGTTATAATTTTGTAAAGTTTTCTGGTGTAGCTAAATTACATCATAGAAGTCTTACAAATAACTTAAAAATCATTCAAATATTTTCTTTGTTTTGTTTTGTAGCTATGTGTTACTATGCTTCTAAAATACAAACAGAAACATTACTTTTTACAGTTCCTTTTTTCTTGCTAACAGCACTTTATGCTATTCCATTATTAAGCGGATTTGAAAAAAACTTAAGACAAATAAGTCACTTAAAAAATATTGTTATAGCCTTAGTTTGGGTAGGTTTCACAGTACTTCTCTCAATAATAGAGTCTAATAAAGAATTAGACTTTAATATTAGTTTATTTTTAATACAGCGTTTTTTAATTGTATTGGTCTTAATTCTTCCTTTTGATATTAGAGATGTTAAATATGATGCAATATCATTACAAACTATTCCTCAAAAAATAGGTATTGAACAAACTAAAAGATTAGGAATCATTTTAATGGTAATTGTATTAGTATTAGAATACATTATTGAGTCAGTAGCTACTGTAAAATCTCCTTTTATGTTATTCTTTTTTATGACCATTATTTTGTTAATGAGAGCAAAAACAGATCAATCTAAATACTATAGTTCATTTTGGGTAGAAGCAATTCCTGTTTTTTGGTGGTTATTACTTTTAGGATTTGATAATTTTTAAAGATTAAAACGTTTGTTTTTAAAGATATTTTTATAAAACGTTGTTAATAAAATTGATAATACAAAAATTTAAAAACGTTTCTAATTTGTAGATCATCTTTGTAGATTTACCAACTTAAATGCGTTAAGTTTTACCTAATGATAGTTACAAAAAGAAATTTCATTTTTGATTTTGACAGTACTTTAACAAGAGTTGAAGCCTTAGATGTTTTAGCAGAAATTACATTATCTGATAATCCTAAGAAAGATGAAATTATACAAGAAATTATAGATATTACAAATCTAGGAATTGATGGTGAAATATCATTTACAGAATCATTAGAAAGAAGAATAAAACTTTTAAATGCTAATAAGTCTGATTTAGATCAACTTGTAGAAAATTTAAAAAAACAAGTTTCTTTATCAATTGAAAGAAATAAAGAATTTTTCGAACTTTACTCAGATGATATTTATGTAATTTCTTGTGGATTTAAAGAATTTATAGATCCAATTGTAGCTGAATATAACATTCCTTCAGATCGTGTTTTTGCAAATACTTTTGAGTTTAATGAAGAAGGGAAAATAGTAAGTTTTGATGCTAAAAATCCTTTGTCACAACACAATGGAAAAATCAAGTGTTTAAAAGACATGAACCTTGAAGGAGAAATACAAGTTATTGGTGATGGTTACAGTGATTATGTAACTCGTGAAGCAGGGGTTGCAGATAAGTTTTTTGCATACACAGAAAATGTATCAAGAACTAAAACAACAGAAAATGCAGATCATATTGCACCAAATTTAGATGAATTTTTATACGTAAACGATTTGACAAGAAATATAAGTTATCCAAAGAACAGAATTAAAATCTTATTATTAGAAAACGTACATCCAGATGCTTTTACAAAGTTATCTAAAGATGGTTTTACAGTAGAAACTGTATCTAAAAGTTTATCTGAAGAAGAGTTAATTGAAAAAATAAAAGATGTACATGTTTTAGGTATTAGATCTAAAACAAATGTTACTAAAAAAGTTGTAGAAGCAGCCAATAGATTAATGGTAGTTAGTGCATTTTGTATAGGTACAAAACAAATAGATTTAGAGGCTTGTAAAGAAAACGGAATTGTAGTTTTTAATGCACCTTACAGTAATACAAGATCTGTTGTAGAGCTTGCAATTGGAGAAATTATTATGTTAATGCGTTCTGTTTTTCAGAGAAGTACAGAAATTCATAATGGACAATGGAATAAAACAGCAGATGGTTCTAAAGAAGTTAGAAGTAAAAAATTAGGTATTGTTGGTTATGGTAATATAGGTAAGCAATTATCTGTTTTAGCAGAAGCTTTAGGTATGGATGTCTATTACTATGATGTAGAAGATAAATTAGCTTTAGGTAATGCTACTAAAATGGATACTTTAAAAGAGTTATTAGAAATTTCTGATGTGGTAACACTTCATGTTGATGATAATGCAGCAAATAAAAATTTCTTTGGAGAAAAAGAAATTTCTCAAATGAAAGATGGAGCTCATTTAGTAAACTTAGCAAGAGGTTTTGTTTTAGATATTCCTGCTTTAGTAAAAGCTTTAAAATCTAAAAAATTAGCTGGGGCAGCTATTGATGTTTATCCTGAAGAGCCAAGAAAAAATGGAGAGTTTTATACAGAATTACAAGGCTTAGATAATGTGATTTTAACTCCACATGTTGGTGGTAGTACAGAAGAAGCACAAAGAGATATTGCAGATTTTGTACCAGGCAAAATTATGGCTTATATCAATTCTGGTAATACAGTAGATGCAGTTAATTTTCCAAATATTCGTTTGCCAAGACAAGTAAATGCGCATCGTTTTTTACATATACATAAGAATGTACCAGGAGTTATGGCTAAAATTAATAAGATATTAGCTAAATACGATTTAAATATTATGGGTCAATATTTATCTACAGACCCAAAAGTAGGTTATGTAATAACAGATTTAGATAAAGAATACAATAAAGAAGTTATAGATAAACTAAGAAATGTAGAGGGTACAATTAAGTTTAGAGTGTTGTATTAATACAATTCTTTTAAGTTAATAATATTTTTATCTGTAACACCTAAATAACGTCTACTTCCTAAATAGCGGTTTTTATTAAATTCATCATATAAAGGGTGTGTTTTATCCATTGATGAAATATGTACATTGCCTGAAGCATGAATAAATTCTTGCTTGTCATTATTTAACCAAATACCCACATGAGTTACTTTTTGTTTACTTTCTTCAGTAGCTTTTTTGCCAAAAAATAATAAGTCTCCTTTTTCTAAATTTGTGAAATCTAAGTTCTTATCAACCACTTCTCCTGCATGTACTTGTTGTGATGCATCTCTTGGAATAATAAGGCCATTCATTAAATACACCATTTTAGTAAATCCACTACAATCCATTCCTTTAGCAGAAGTTCCTCCCCATAAATAAGGGAAACCATCCATTTTTTTTGCAATAATTTCAATATTTAAATCACTAGGTTTAAGATTATCTAACCACTCATTATATATAAATGCTTGTTCTTTTTTTATAAAACCAGTTCTTTTATCAGGGTAAACTACTTGATAAGAATTAGTATTTTCATTCATAAATTTTAATAGACCACCTAAAGAGATATCAGAGATGATTTCATTAAAACTTTCATCTTTATAAATATATCCAAAATTTTCTGTAAAAATTACTTTTTCAGCAGTTTTCCAAGCTTCAAATTCTTGTTGGTTTATAGGGGTTATTCCACCTTTGTCTACCCAAGAAATATAATTATCGGGTGTTTGAACTCTATAAAAATCTCCTTTTTTGTCTAAAATTTTTAAAGGCATACCTAATAAACCTTGTGTGCCTAATTCAGCTGAATGTTTTGGGTTAGAGCGTATGTTAATCACTGAGTTTCTTGCAATAGCAAATTGTTTATCACCAACTGCAGAATCTGGTAAAAACCTTACTTTATTTACATAACCAATATCTAAAGATTGTAAGCTGTCTAACAATTTGTTATAGGCTTTTTTTAGATTAGTTTCTCCAGAAATTACAATTTTATTTTTTTGACTATTAATAACAACATCATAAATAGCTACTCTTTTGTCAGGGGCATATTTTTCTTTTATACTTTTATTTACACCTTCTAAAGCAGATTCTAAAATTGAATTGTTTCTGCAACTTATAACAAATAGTATTAATAAAATATAAACGAATTTTAGGTTTTTCATCCTAAGAAATTAAAGATTTATAAAACATAAAGATACTAATTTATCATAGTAAATAATTCATTCTAAATAGAGATTGTTTTATATTTGGTGAAAACCAATTTTTAAATGAACTACCAAAATTCTTTAGACTTTGCCAAACAATTAGATGAAAGAGATCCTTTAAAAGAGGTAAGAAATAAATTTCATATTCCTAAGGATAACAATGGTAAAGATTGGCTTTATTTTACAGGTAATTCTCTAGGATTGCAACCTAAAGTAACAGCAGATTATATACAACAAGAATTAAAAGATTGGGCAAATTTAGGAGTAGAAGGACATTTTGAAGCTAAAAATCCTTGGTTACATTATCACGAATATTTAACAGATAATATGGCTAAAATTGTGGGAGCAAAACCTAAAGAAGTTGTAGTGATGAATACACTTACTACAAATTTACACTTGTTAATGGTTTCATTTTACAGCCCCACAAAAACAAAATATAAAATTGTAATAGAAAGTGATGCTTTTCCATCAGACAGATATGCTGTGCAATCTCAATTAAAGTTTCATGGGTTTTCTGAAAACGATTTAATAGAGTGGAAACCTAGAAGAGGAGAAGAATTACTTAATATAGAAGATTTAGAAACAATTATTGACAAGCAAGGTGATGAAATAGCAATGCTATTAATAGGTGGTGTTAATTATTACACAGGTCAGTTTTTAGATATAAAGAAAATTGCAGAAATAGGGCACTCAAAAAACTGTATTGTAGGTATAGATTTAGCTCATGGAGCAGGAAATATTCAACCTAATTTACATGATTCAGGTGTAGATTTTGCAGCTTGGTGTACTTATAAGTACTTGAATTCTGGTCCAGGAAGTTTAGCAGGGTTATTTGTTCATGAAAGGCATGCAGATAATAAAGATTTACCTCGTTTTGCAGGTTGGTGGAACCATAATAAAGAAACTCGTTTTAATATGCGAATGCCTTTTGATGTGATGGAAGGTGCAGAAGGCTGGCAACTAAGTAATCCTCCAATCTTATCTATGGCTGCAATAAAAGCTTCTTTAGATTTATTTGAAGAAGTAGGAATGGATGCATTAAGAGAAAAGTCAGAAAAATTAACAGGTTATTTCGAGTTTTTAATCAATCAAATAGAAACAGATAGAATTAGAATCATCACTCCCAAAAATCCAAAAGAGAGAGGCTGTCAATTATCTATTCAAGTAAAAAATGCTGATAAAAGTTTACATCAAAAATTAATGGATCATCATATCATTACAGATTGGAGAGAGCCAGATGTAATACGTTGTGCACCAGTGCCAATGTATAATAGTTTTGAAGATGTTTATCAAATGGTTTCAATTTTAAAAGAATTAGTTTAAATGAAAAAAGAGGATAAAGTTTTAATAATAGGTGCTGGGCTTTGTGGTTCTTTATTAGCTTTAAGAATGGCCCAAAGAGGTTATAAAGTTGAGGTATATGAAAGCAGACCCGATTTAAGAAAGGTTGATATTTCTGCTGGACGTTCTATTAATTTAGCTTTATCAGATAGAGGTTTAAAAGCTTTACGTTTGTGTGGAATGGAAGAAAAAGCTAGAGAAATCTGTATACCCATGTATGGTAGATTAATGCATGATACAAAAGGGAATACTTTTGCTTCTAATTATTCTGGGAGAGAAGGTGAGTATATCAACTCAATTTCTAGAGGAGACCTAAATGCAATTTTATTAGATGCTGCAGAAGAAAACGAAAATGTAACTATTTATTTTAATAGTGGATGTAAAAAAGTAGACATAGAAAAAAATATTGCTCACTTTAAAAGCTATGAAACTAATGAAAAATATATAGTAAAGGCAGATGTCATATTTGGGACAGATGGTGCTGGTTCTTCATTGCGAAAAAGTTACATTTCAGAACGTAAATTTTTATTCAGTTATTCACAAAACTATTTAAATCACGGATATAAAGAATTAGAAATTCCAGCTGATAAGAATGGAAACCATCAAATAAGTAAAGGACATTTACATATTTGGCCAAGAGGAGATTTTATGCTTATAGCTTTACCTAATATGGATGGTAGTTTTACAGTTACACTGTTTTTAAGCTATGAAGAAGGTGAGTATAATTTTAATAATTTAACAACAGAAGAAAAAATCACAGCGTTTTTTGAGCAAGAATTTCCAGATGCTTTAGCATTAATTCCTAATATAAAAGAAGAGTTTGCTAACAATCCAACAGGGCCTTTAGGCACTATAAAATGCTCACCTTGGTTTTATCAAAACAAAACGTTATTAATGGGCGATTCTGCTCACGCAATTGTACCTTTTTATGGACAAGGAATGAATGCTTCTTTCGAAGATGTTTTTGTATTTGATGAAATTCTAAATCAAGATTTGGGTGATTGGAATGCTGTTTTTAAAGCCTATCAAAAAGCTAGAAAACACGATACAGATGCCATTGCAGATTTGGCAATTGACAATTTTTATGAAATGAGAGATCATGTTGCAAACCCTTTATTTAAAGAGAAACGAAAAATTGAAATGGATTTAGAAAAAAATTTCCCATCTCAATATTCATCTAAATACTCTTTGGTTACTTTTAATGAAAATATAGGCTACAATGAAGCCATGCAAAGAGGTAGAGCTCAAGATAAAGCCTTATTAAATTTAATTGCTGATGATAAAGTGCATACCAATTTAGAGATGAAGAAAGATGAATTAGCAGTTATTTTGAAAAAAGTAGAGCAGCAAACCAAAGAAATTTTAAAAGAAGATAAAATAGCAGGATTATAATTATGGTAGAAAAAAAAGTTACACCAAGAGGCGCATATCCACATGTTAAAGTTGTAGGAGATTTCATTTTTATATCTGGTACTAGTTCTAGAAGACCAGATAATACTATTGCAGGAGTTGTAATTATAGATGAAATGGGTACTAAAAAGTTAGATGCTTACTTGCAAACAAAAGCTGTACTAGAAAATATAGATCGTAATTTACAAACAGTAGGAGCTAGTTTAAAAGATGTTGTTGATGTATCATCTTTTTTAGTAAACATGAATGATTTTGCAGATTACAATAAAGCTTATGCTGAGTTTTTTGAAGCTGCTACAGGTCCAACAAGAACCACAGTTGCTGTACATCAATTGCCACATCCAGATTTGGTGGTAGAGATTAAAGTGACTGCTTATAAGAAAAAATAGGTTTTTATATTCACAAATAAGAATACTTATTTAAGAATCAACTTTCATCATATCAAGTGTTTAGTGACATTTTTTTGTATATTAACTTTTTTAAAATTAACCAACAAAAAAGCTGTGATTAAATTCTTTCGAAAAATCCGTCAAAAACTCCTTATGGAAAACAAAACCTCTAAATATTTTAAATACGCAATTGGTGAAATTGTTTTGGTGGTAATTGGTATTTTAATTGCTTTGCAAATTAACAATTGGAATGAAGAACGAAAAACTAGAAGACAAGAAGTAAAGTATCTAAAAAACTTACATAAAGATATTAGCTTAGAGTTTGTTAATAATGATAGTATCATTCGTTATAGGGCTCAAACTGCTAAAGAAGCTGCTAATATGTTAAATTTAAAAGAACTTAAAACTGAAGAAGATCTTTTAGAATTAGAAAAGCTTATTCAGAAAGTTTTTAGAAGAGTAAATTTTATTCCAACAAATAATACTTACAAAGAGTTGTTAAGTTCGGGTAATTTAAATTTTATAACTAATGATACTATTAAAGAGTATTTATTAAATTTAGATAAAGAATACAGAGAAATAGCAAATGTAGAGTATCAAATGTATAGAGAATATGAAGAATATTTATACAACCCAGCTGTAAGAAATAGTGAGATAATTAATTTATTTGATTTACAGAAAACTGCAGATAAAGAAGTATTAATGTTTAAAAATCCTTCAGAAATTAATGTAGAAATTATAAATCCACAATACAATAAGCTGCTACAAATAGGAGAATTTAAAAATGGACTAAAACTCTCAGTTATGAATAATGTATCGTTAAAAAAGTTTCATGATAAATTGGCTTTAAACCTTCATAAATTAATAGCTTTAATAGAGAAAGAAATAGAGAGAAATTAAATATTTAATTTTAATGAATATACAAAACTACATCAATGGCGAATTTGTAAAACCAGTTTCAAACGATTGGATTGACAATTTTAATCCTGCTAAAGGTGAAATATATGGCCAAATTCCAAACTCAACCCAAAAAGATGTAGAAAATGCATACCAAGCAGCAGTAGATGCTTTTCCAAAATGGAGTAATACTTCTTTAGAAGATAGAAGTAAAATACTTTCTAAAATTTCTAGTTTAATTTTAGAAAAGTTAGATGTTTTAGCAATAGCAGAATCAAAAGATAATGGAAAACCTGTAAGCTTAGCAAAAACAGTAGATATACCTAGAGCAGCCAGTAATTTTCAGTTTTTTGCAAATGCTATTACTCAGTTTTCATCAGAAAGTCACGAAAGTGTGGGGTTAGATGCTATTAATTTTACGCTTCGTCAACCTTTAGGAGTTGTAGGTTGCATTTCTCCTTGGAACTTACCTCTGTATCTCTTTACATGGAAAATAGCACCAGCTTTAGCTGCAGGTAATTGTGTGGTTGCAAAACCTAGTGAAGTAACACCGATGACTGCTTATTTATTAGGAGAAATTTGCAATGATGCAGGTTTGCCTAAAGGCGTTTTAAATATTGTTCATGGTTTAGGCACAACTACAGGTCAAGCCATAGTAGAACATCCAAATATTAAAGCCATTAGTTTTACAGGAGGCACAAAAACTGGTGCTCATATTGCTAGAGTTGCAGCTCCAATGTTTAAAAAACTATCTCTTGAATTAGGAGGTAAAAATCCTAACATCATTTTTGCAGATTGCGATTATAACAAAATGTTAGAAACCACTGTTCGCTCTTCATTTGCAAATCAAGGACAAATTTGTTTATGTGGAAGTCGAATTTTAGTCGAAGAAAAAATATATGAGAAGTTTAAAATAGATTTTATCAAAAAAGTAAAACAATTAAAAGTAGGGCATCCATCAGAAGAATCAACAGATATTGGAGCACTAGTATCAAAAGAACATTTAGAAAAAATAGAGTCTTATATAGAAATTGCGGAAGATGAAGGAGGAAAAATATTGTGTGGAGGTCTAGAAGTTACCTTACCAAATTATGAAAATGGATATTATTTTCAACCCACAATTATAGAAGTAACTAACAATCAATGTAAACTAAACCAAGAAGAAATTTTTGGTCCAGTTGTAACTATAATGTCTTTTAAGACTGATGAAGAAGCTTTAACTTTAGCCAATGATGTAAAATATGGTTTATCATCTACTTTATGGACAAATAACCTTAATAGAACCATGAAATTTGCTAAACAATTACATACAGGAATTGTTTGGGTTAATACTTGGATGTTACGTGATTTAAGAACTCCTTTTGGAGGCGCAAAACAAAGTGGAGTAGGTAGAGAAGGGGGTGTTGAAGCCTTACTTTTTTTTACAGAACCAAAAAATGTTTGTATAAAATACAATTAAAATGGATTTAAAACTTAGAGATAAAAATGCTTTAGTTTGTGGTAGTACACAAGGTATAGGAAAAGCAACAGCTTTATTATTAGCAAAAGAAGGAGCAAATGTAACCTTACTAGCTAGAAATGAAGAAAAATTGCAATCTGTTTTAAATGAATTGCCAAATTCAAATCAGACACATAATTATTTGGTTGCAGATTTTTCGAAACCAGAAGAACTAAAAGTAGCTTTAGAAACTACCCATAAACAGTTTCATGTATTAGTGAATAATACAGGAGGTCCTGCAGGAGGTCCTATTTTTAATGCAGAAATTGGTGAATTCGAAAAAGCATTTACTCAGCACTTAAAATGCAATCATATTTTGGTGCAAGCGCTTGTGCCTTTTATGAAAACACAATGTTATGGTAGAATTGTAAATGTTATTTCTACTTCTGTAAAACAACCTTTAGATGGTTTAGGGGTAAGTAATACAATTCGAGGTGCAGTTGCGAATTGGTCTAAAACCTTGTCTAATGAATTGGGAGAATATGGCATTACTGTAAACAATGTATTACCAGGGGCTACTAATACAGAAAGATTGAATGAAATCATTAAAAATAAGGCAGCAAAAACAGGTTTATCAATAGAAAAGGTTGCAGAAATTATGAAAAATGCTTCACCAGCAAAACGATTTGCAAAACCAGAAGAAATTGCAAACGCTATTGTTTTTTTAGCTAGTGAAAAAGCAGCATTTATAAACGGAATTAATGTTCCTGTAGATGGTGGAAGAACAAAAAGTTTATAATATTTAGCAGCTTTTTCCAGCTTTTCATTATATTTTTTTCGTTTCTCAAAAAAGGATGCCATTACAATCTGGGCTAAATTTATTTATCAGATAAATTGATAAAAAATCAGTAAATTTAAATGCTTACAATCTAATTATTCAATATTCAAAAAACCTAAAAAATGAGTAAACTAGTTACACCTTTAAATTTTAAAAAGTGGATAGATGAACATCGTCATTTATTAAAACCACCTGTAGGTAATAAACAAGTTTGGGAAAATGGAGAATACATTGTAATGGTAGTTGGTGGACCAAATTCTAGAAAAGACTATCATTATAATGAAACACCAGAATTTTTTTATCAAATAGAAGGTGATATGGTTCTTAAGATTATTGATGAAAATGGGAAACAACAAGATGTAGAAATTAATGAAGGTGATATTTACTTATTACCAGGTAAAGTACCTCACTCTCCACAGC
>Ga0228636_1000022_pt1 | contig 41778 bp, 31 predicted proteins | sample 45DmetaG_FD_182709 | JGI IMG/M metagenome (GOLD analysis project Ga0228636, IMG submission 182709) | Seawater microbial communities from Monterey Bay, California, United States - 45D | ecosystem: Environmental > Aquatic > Marine > Coastal | place: USA: California | collected 2016-11-03 | reverse complement strand
TTTAATTCAACTTGACCAGTAGTTGCATTAAAACGCAAGTTTGATGAGGTTAAATTTGCATTCAATTTTGAACTGTTATAAATATCATCTGCTCCAAATCCTTTTGAAACACCAGACAATGAATTTATATAATTTAATTTTACAGCTGCTGCTATATTAATATCAGATGAAGCATTTGTTGCATCGCCTAAGCTATTGCCATAAATTAAACTATTTTTAATTTCAAAAACTCTTTCACCTTCAATTCGGACACCTCCTGCTTTTGCAGTGGCTTTTGAGGTTAAACTAACTTTATTCTCAAAAACTGTGATGTTTTCTAAAGCACTTTCTTTATTAAGACCTGCAAAGAATAATCCTCCTCCTTGATAGGTTGCTGTGTTGTTGTAAAATGTATTTTTAGACATAATTACTTTTCTACCATCACCATATATATCTATGGCACCACCTCTTGCTCTATCTCCATTCCCATCTGTTTTGTTCACATTAATCGCTTGATTATTGAAAAACAACGTACCAGTTATTGTTGCAATTCCATCTCCAGAACCACTAATTGCACCACCATTGCCTCTCGCTAAATTATTTTTGAATATACTGTTGGTAATGGTAACGTTTCCTTCACTAAAAAATAAACCACCTCCATCTTTATCAATGCCTCCAGTAGAATTATCATCAAAAACACAATTGGTGAAGGTTAAATTAGAATTTGCATTCATATTAATGGCACCACCATTTATAGAAGATTCTTTATTTCCTTTAAAAATAATGTCTGAAAAATTAACATTTAAACCTGCTTTGCTAATATGAAATAAACGATCTGTTCCTACTTTGTTCCCATTAGGAGAAAGTGTTGCATTATTAGTTCCTACAAAATTTATGCTTTTTTGTACTGTTATTTTGGTATTATGAATAACTGAACCATTAATGTGAATTGTATGACCATTGTCTGTTTTGTCATATGCATTTTTCACCAATTTAAGTGCTGTTCCTGGACTTGTACCTGTATTTGTGTTTTCACCAAACTCATCTACATAGTAATTTGTGATTTCAGGTAAGTTAGGGTAGGAGGGTTGAGCAGAAGTTAATGAAATCTCGCCTCTTAAAGCTTCGCCTGCTTTGCCTGTTAACCATAAATAGTAATCGTTTGGTAAACCTTCGTAATTTGTAAACTGACTTGCTGTTGATGAAGGTGGATTATCATCTACTTTAAAAATACAAGTTCCTTCATCCATTTCATCAAACATAGCTACATAAATGGTTGAAACATTTTCATCTATTGCATTGTAAAATTGCCTCCATAAAAACTCTCCTTTTAGTCTGGGAATACTATTTAAATCTGAGGTAGTTCCTTGACTCTTTTTTAAATTCTGCCAACTAAAACCAGGAAATACTACTGGCATATATAGTAAGTTTTCGGCATCACACCAAGCTTTATCTGCTGCAATAATACTTTTGTGGGCATCTATTCCTGCAATATTTGAATATCGTCCCGGTGTCCAAGGATGAATAATATCTGCAGATTTTATAACTGTATGTAATTGTGCATCATTAACGGCATCATTATTAAGGGTTCTCCAACTTCTTGGAACTCCTAATAAAACTTTACAGCCACCATAAGTTGGATCGTTTTTAAAATACGTAATTAATTCTTGTACATCGTCTAAATCATAATTATCAGTTCTATTAAAACCAACACCCCAAAGTGCTACTACAGGTTTTTGTTGGTAAGTTAATACATACTCTTTGGTATTATCATTAACCCCATGTTTAATGGCCATTTCTTGCCAATGTTGTTTGATATCATTTACCATGGTTCCTGTTGCATTGGCACCAGATAAATCGTACATGATACTGACCAATCTATTATTATTTGCTTTTGCACCAGCTATAATATTATCCAATACAGTAATATCATTAGATCTTCCTTTTGGGTTGTTAGATTTTAAATTAGAGGCAAATTGCTGAAAGAAAACTCCATCAATTCCATAATCATTCATCCATTTAAAATGACGATTTACTGTTTTTGCATTGGTTGAAGAAAACACGTTGGCAACAGAACCATCTTTGTGTGTAAAAGATGTTGCGTATTTTTCATCTGCATCAGCTTCACTCATATCTGGCCAAAAATCTACAGTAGTAAATCCTGGCTCAAATTTTTTGACGCCACCGATATTTGTTTCATAATGATTCCAATTACGCTCTGAGCCATCTGTTGGTGTGTTAAACCAACCTTGATAACCAGCCATAACTTTACCTAAAATTGAAGTAGCCTCGTTACTAACGGTTAAACTTACGCTTGTATTTGTAAACTCTTGATAAGGTCTATTTGAAAAATCTAGCAGTTCTGTTCTTAGTATATTTCTTAGTTCTGTTGCTTTTTCTGGATTTGTATTAAATAGATTCTGAGTTTCATAAGGATCGTTTGCCAAGTTAAACAATTGATCTTTTTGGTGGTATAAAGGATTTGCTGCTGCTGCTAAACTGCCTAAGGAAACATTAGGGATGTAATAAGGTAATGAAACTTGAGTTCCATTAGGTCCAGGAAATGTTCCGCCATTGGCGATTTGAGTGTTCACCTTATCTGGATAACGTACAGTTATATATTTCCAATCTTTAGTTCTAATGGCCCTTGAATAGCCCATTTCGAAAAATAAATGGTCGTGAATTACCTCGTTACTATTGGTTGTCAAAACGTTTTTTAAACTTTTACCATCAAGCGTTATATTTGAAGTATCAACACCTGCTATATCTAAAAATGTGGGGGTAAAATCAATGTTTTGAACCAATTCATCATAACTTCTTGGATTGCTAATTCCATTTGGCCAATAAACCATTAAGGGTACTTTTATACCTCCTTCGTAGTTCGTTGCTTTTGATTTGTTAAAATCTCCATGATCTGAAGTAATGATAATAATAGTGTTGTCTAGTTTTCCTTTTGCTTGCAGTTTGGCTACAACTGCGCCCACTGCATGGTCAAACCAACGCAACCAAGCATGTCTTGCATCTTTGCCCGAAATTCCACTGATTTCATTTTTTATTTGTTGTCTTGTTGGTAAATAGGTGTAATCTTGGTTTAGTAAAACACCTTCTGCTGTTATGTTTACATCCGAATCTAAGCCTGCGTAATAACCACTACCATCGTTTCTATAAGGCTCTGGACCATGAGGAATGGTTTCACTATAATAAATAAAAAAGGGATCTTCGTTAGAATCTTCGATAAAATCTAAAACTGCTTTATTTTTATATTCAACATTGTGAACATTTAAATCATTGTTAAATAATTCTCGCAAATTTCCTGGATAAAAAGCATTTACATGATCAAATCCAAACTCTTTCATTCTGTTTGACCATTTGTCATGATTGAATTTAATAGCACTCGAAACACTTGCATTGTAAGGATTTGCTGTTTTAGCATAAGGCATAAAACCATTAGTGCCTTCTGTATAATTTTCTAAAATATGATGATCTATTATATGAGATTTACCAATAAATGCAGTTTTGTAACCAGCTGTTTGTAAAAGCCTAGGAAGGTTTGTTACATTTTCTTCTAATTCAATGTTATTGGAAACTCTACTGAGTTTGCCTAATGGAAAACTATTTGTAAAATTCGTTCCTTGTGATCTTCCTGCGTATTTCCCTGTTAATATGCTATACCTGCTTGGTGTGCAAATAGCAGTAGAAACAAATGCATTGTTAAACACAATGCCATTATTTGCTAAACCATCTATAATAGGAGTATACACTTTTGTGTCTCCATTAAATCCAAAAGGTCTTGACTGCTCTTGATTATCACTAGATCGTAAAGGCATTGCACTTTGATCGTCTGTAATGATTAAAACAATGTTCGGCTTTTGGTTTTGGCCGTATACCAAACTTATTTTTACACATAAAAAAAGTAGTATAAACCATGTATTTGTTTGCTTTCTCAATTTTTTTCTGATCATTTGCTTGAATACAATTTATCTTATAAAAAAGCCTTGAAGCAAGATCAAGGCTTTCTTTAGAATTAATGAATTTAAAATCCTGTACCAGGTGCTTCTGGGCTTGCTGCCTGTGCTTTTTTAGGATTCAAAATTAAGTAGGTTCCTAAGGCTGTTAAAGCTGCATATTTTCCGTAGTTTCCTATTTTTTTGATCGCCTCTTTACGTGTGATTTCTGGTATGTTGTTATCTTGATTTTTCATTAGATATATTATTTTTAAATGATTAAAATTATTCTAATACAATTTTCTTGTTTAACTTGCCTGTAGCAGTTTCTAACTGAACAATGTACATACCTGTTGCTAATTTTGGTAAAGCAATGTCTTTAACGCCTGTCGATGTAAAAGATGTTTGCATTACTTGCTTGCCTAAAGTGTTGAATAATTTTAAAGAGGCTTTACCTTGTGATAACCCTGCAACTCTTAACGTTGTATTATTTGGTGTATAAATGCTTAGGTTGTCTAGATTTACGTTATCTGTGCTTAATACACCAGACGCTTTTGTATGCAAGTAAAAACGACCAATACCATCAATAGCATCTTTTACAGTTACTTTATAGTTCGCATTTGCTTCGTCTAAACGAACAATAGTGTTTGTAGCTCTGTCTTCTAAGAATACTTTTAAACCATCAGGTAAATTCATTGCTTCTGCAGTAAAAGTAATTTCTTTCCCTGCTTCAGCTTTTACACCCACAGCAACTACTGTGGTTTCATAATCTGAATTTGGTAATGCTTGTATTTGGTATTTTTTACCTTGACTATTTGCTACTAAATCTGTAAATACATTTAAATTAGTTGCAACACCGCCAAAAACTTCACCTTCATAACCATAATCAAAACCATTAGTTGCATTGTCTGAATAGTTTAATCTTGCATAACGTTTTACAATGCCATCTGTCATCCATAAATTTACTTCTGTTGCAGTTGATTTTTGAAAAGCACTTCCTGTTTCAGCTTGATTTGCTTTCGCAAAAGTAACTGTACCTCCAGTAGTTGCATTCACAAAAAACCCTTGAGCTGGTGCTAAAATAAAACCAGAACCTGCTGTTTTTGCTTCATAACCAGGAAGTGATTGGTTCCATACCCAAATTTGTGTTTGATCTATATTACTACTAGTTGCAGCACCTAAAAATGTAGCAACATCTACATAAGATGTATAAGGATTTCCTAATAAATTAAACCCTGTAGATAATGAAGGTGTTGTAACATCTGCATCATTTATTGTTCCTTCAAAGGCCACTAAACCGTCTGCAAATTCAGTAGGACCAACTACTGCATCTGGTGTAATTTTCATAGAATATCCAACACCTGAAACGCTGTTTAAAGTACCACCAGTTTGTAAATAGGTCCAGTCAGAACTACCTGGGTTGTAAGTTGCAATACCTCTGTTTGCATTAATAGTACCTGTTGCAATATCATTTAAATCGAAAAAGCTATTATCAAATACTTCTCCAGCTACTGGCGAAGACACTAAATACCATTGATTTGCAGGATTTGCGTCATTTCCTAAAAATCTAAATTGACGAACCGTACCTGAACCTGAAAAAGAACCTGTAACTACCAAAGATTGATCGTTGTTTATTTTTAAAAGACTTGTTACTTTAATATCATTTACCGTAACTTTTGTTGGCAATGTACCATTTCTACCTGTAAGAAAAGCTACATTATCGGTTGCAGTTGGAACCAAACCACTAGACCAGTTTGCTGCAATTGTCCAGTTTTCTGCACCACCAGCATCTCCTCCATTAAAAATATTTATTTTAGAATCCCAAGCACCAACATCATTTGTATCCGTTCCAAAATCTATAGGTGTTGCATCTGCTAAAGCATCTGGTGCAGTAAATGTTACTTTATTAAGTGTGGCATTCCAAGCCAAACCAGAGTTTGTTAGGTCTGCAGTAATGTTTTAAGTCGCGCTATTATTTGCATTTGTATTACTACCTAAAATAGAATTTGTAATTGTAGATACTGGATTACCGCCAGCATCTGCGAAATCATTAGAACCACCTGCTCCATTATTCACTTTATTATCATAAGAAAGTGTATTCTTTAATTCTAGGACAGCAGGATTACCTTCAAATCTAATTGCTGGACCTCTTGCTACAGTTGTGTTTCCTGATGCTAATTTATTCTGAAATAATGTTACGTTTTCTAATCTACTTGAACCTTCACAACCCGATACAAATATTGCACCTCCTTGCCAACCTGCAGTATTGTTATAAAATGTTGAGGTTGTTATAACAAAATCATCAGAAGTAGCATATATAGCACCACCTCTTCCTGCTCCTCCAGTTCCTGTTGTCTCAGTTACTTCATTTCCTTGAAAAAGAGATCCCGAAATATCTAAGTCTATCGTATTGCTGTTTAACGAAATTGCCCCTCCAAATTTTGGTGCTTTATTATTTAAAAAATTACAACCTACTATTGTAAGTGTTCCTGCATTTGCAAAAATAACACCACCCATTAATGCAGTATCAGTAATATCTACTGAATTATCATCAAAAACACAGTTCGTAAAAGAAATGTCTGAATTGGCTTCCAAAGACAATACACCACCATTAACCGGTTTATTTTTGCTCCCTTGAAATGTAATGTCTGTAAAAGTTATAGTTTTTCCAGCTGAAGAAACTAAATATAATCTTTTAGAACTACCACCACTATCATTATCCACACCATTGATTATAGCATCACTTTGACCTTCAAAGTTCAATGATTTATCTAAGGTGACTTGGCCTGTCTGTGTGATTTCGCCTACAATAATAATTGTGTCTCCATCGCTTGCAGCAACACTTGCATTGTTTACAGTGCTAAAAGCGTTTGCTTCATCTATACCAGTGGTGTTATTCCCACCGGCTTTTACATAGTAAGTTGCTTGAGCAAACAAACCACCCGCTAAAAACAAAGAGAGGTAGATTGTTAATAAAGTAAATTTTTTCATAATTTAGAATTTAGTATTAAACTTTATACAAACAAACAATAGTGCCCTTAATAAACTATTAATAAAGGCTTAATTTTTAGTATTAAAGACAGTTAAACTGTTACTATTTTTATTTTACTTAAAAAAATATAGTATTTTTTCGGGAATTGATTTAAAAGTCAAAAAGTGAAATCACTTTAATTTGAAATCGTTAAAATATATATTGGTTTGTTCTAAAAAATATTGTAGAAAGAGCAAAATTATTTTAAAAAAAGGTATAGCTAAAATTTTTATCTTATGATTTCTTGGAAGCTATATTTAAAATCTTGTGCGTACAAGAGTTGGTATTCTTTTTGGAATTTGTTAAAGGTACTTTTTGCTAAACTATGATTACCTTTAATATGATGTGCTTTGCATTTAAAAATTACGGCCTCTTCATTTATAGAGTCGAAGTTTAAAATGCAATCCGATAAATGGAGTATAAAATCTGTATCTGACTTTATGTCAAATTTTTCAGCAAAAGTAACCAAGGTATCAATTATTCTATCAGATATATCTTCTTTAAAAGGTTCTAACCACTCGTAGTTTAAATTAAATAAAAAGGCGCCTTTTTCTGTTATTTTTATAAGATGATCAATTTTTTCTTTGTTAATACTTTTTTTAGTGTTGGTAATTTGTAAAAGCTCAAAATGATCTGTTTTATTAATTATGTGGTCGTTATCTATTTTCCAATACCCGGTTTCTTTGGTTACTGAACAATTTTCTAAATCTCTTAATATTTTTCTAAGCTTTGTTAAGTTAACAGACCTGTTATTTTGTGCTTTTCGGGGTGATTTATCATACCAAATAATGTCTACCAACTTTTCTGAAGAAATACCTTTATTGTTTTTAAAGGTGTACATCCAAATTAATAAGAATAATTCTTTTATTAAAGGAGAAAATTTATTTGTAATATCCTCATTGTTTTTATTATAAATCTGAAATCCACCAAAAAATATTATTCTATAGTTATTTGTTTCCATAGGTTTTGAAAACGTTAGTGGAGTATATTCTTCTTCTTCACTAATCACTACAAGATTTTCTTCTGTTTTCTGAGTAGCAGCTTTTTTAATTTTGGTTTTTTTAAAAAAATAAAACACGAATGGTAAAAAAATGAAACAGGCAAGCACAATATGCCAATATTTACTAAAGAAAGTCGTTTTTATAGGTGTTGGAGCATCAATCTTTATGGTAGGGAAATTTATGGTATGGATGGTAAACGTTGTTTTATTTTCTTTATTTAGATAAGAGGTGTAGGCAATTAATTTCTTTTGATTTTGCTCATAATAAAGCGAAGCATTAGATTTAATATCTAAAAATTTATATGGTATAGAGTCTCCAACTATGGTAGTGTTTGAGTTGTCTAAATTGCCTTTAAGTAACTTTAAATAGCCTTCATGAATTATTTTATCTGAAATTAAGGCGTAAAAATCTCTGTTTGATTCATTTATCCACATATTCTTTGCTACAATCATATCATTTAAATGCTTTTTTACGATAAACTTTTCCTTAAAAGTATTCGTTTTTGTATCGAAGGCAATTAAATTGAAATAACTCTTTGGGTTCCCAAGTTGGCTTCCTGATGCACTTCCATAACCTCCAAAAATGTAAATGCTATCAGATAAAATGTCGCTTCCAGCAAGATATCTTGGTTTAAAAATAGTATCGTTATTAGAAACTAAATTCCAATTAGTTGTTGTGAAATTAACCTTATTTACAATATTGTTATACTTAAAATACCCATAGCCACCCAGTGTATAAAGTACATTATTTTTAACATTGAAAACACTGTTGTGATTCTGATACATACGTGCTACTTTTTCATTGTTAAAAGGAGTTAGGTTTGACCATTTCCCTGTGATGAGATCAAGCTGAGCATACGATTTGTTATCAATTAAATAACAGTAAATTGTATTGGTATTTGGGTTGTAAATTGCTCTATGATCTATAGATAGTGAAATAGGTCCATTTTGATATGGTAGTTTTTTGAATGAATTGTCTTTTAAAGTATAGGTAAGTAATTCTTTATTGTTCAAAAGATATAGTTCTCCCCTTTTTTTATTATATGCAGGCAGTTGAAAGCCATTCACATTCGATGAGAATTTTAAATTCCATTTTTGATGATTGCAAAGTATCCATTTTGGATTAGACACCTTCGCTTTTACCTTTTTAAGGAGATCTACAGTTTCGTTACCTCCACATTGTCTTAAAGGGTAATGTAAGCTAAGTGACTTATTGTTAAGTATTTTTATGTCTTTAATACTCATTTCTGGAAGATCAGAACTAGAAAATTCTTGATAACTATTGGCTCCAAAAAAAATCTTATAGGATTCTATATTTTTAAAGGCTACTGTTTTTTTATTTAGAGTATTGTTGTTTAAAGAAAAAAGTATTTTTTTTTCTCTTAACAAAAACTTTAAACGAACCGTTGTCCATTTATTATTGTAAAGACTTTTATCTTTTATAGGTAAACCAGTTTCAGTATTGCCAATAACTAATGAAAGCTGGTCTTTTTTAAAAGAAGAATTAATTAAATCTATATTTCTACCCTCTTTATTTATTATTCGAAAAATATAACCGAATGTGTTTTCTTTATTTTCAAAATCGAGTTTTAATTTAAAATTTAATTCAAACTCATCTTGGGCATTGATAAACTGTTCTGGTGAAAGTTCTAAACTTGTACGCTCATCTAAAAGATAATTTTGTCCTTTAAAATTAAGGCCATACTCTTGAGCATAAGTTTTGTTTTGTCTTATAGTTAAAAAAAATAAAACACAAATAAAAAAATATATATATTTAAAATTCAATTTTCTAAAACCAATTATAAATTTGAAACTAAAGTATAATATTTTTTATATCTATTCCATAATTAAAGAATAAAATTTTACATAATCCTAATTTTAATTGGGCTCTTTTTTTTAAAAACATATTTTCTAGTAATTATAATTTATAATTTAGATTTTTTAAAAAAAACTCTTCATTTTTTAACACCTATTTTACACAGAAAAAAAGAATATTTCTTCCTTTTATTTTTATTCTTTCTACAAAAAATATCATTTAGACTAATCATACTTTTTTTGCACTAATAAAATTAATTGATGAAATATTGATACCCCTTTTTTGCTTCTGGCTATAAGTTGTTCTAAAAATAACTCAAGTGATCAAAAGAATACAATTAACACCCTAGAAGGAATGGTTTGGGTTGAAGTAACTAATTATATTACAATTTCAGAAAGGAAAATAGATTGGGAAGTAATGAAAAGTCAAGTGCCAGAAGGTAACCCAAAACCACACGATTCTATTTTACAACCTGGTAGTTTAATCTTTAATAAAAATATAAATTCAGTTGCGAACATGAGCAACTATTCCCAATGGTGGTCCTGGAAAACAGGAGTCAATTGGAAACATACATCAGGACCTGAATCATCTATAGTAGGTAAAGATAATTATCCTTTAGTATATATTGCTCTAGAGGATGCATTGGCTTATTTTAAATGGGCAAATAGACGTTTACCAACTGAGGCAGAATGGGAATCTGCGGCTCAAGACAGTAATACAAATAATATTTATACTTGGGGTAATGATTATTCAGTTTTAAATACCAATGTAAATACCTGGCAAGGTGTTATTCCTGTAAAAAATGAATCTCAAGATGGTTTTGAGTTTATAGCACCTGTAGAGTCATTTCCTCCCAATAGTATTGGTTTTTATGATATGATGGGTAATGTCTGGGAGCTTACAAGTGATTTGTTTAATATAAATTATTACAAAGAGCTTGATATAACAAAGCCAATAGTAAATCCAAAAGGGGCAGTAAAATCATATTCACAAAACAACCCCTATCAAGTAGAATATGTTATGAAAGGAGGATCTTTTTTATGTAATGCATCTTATTGTACAAGCTTTATAGTTTCGGCAAAAATGGGAGTAACTATAAACTCTGAATCTGATCACATAGGGTTTTAGAGCAGTTGCAACACGGGATATGTTAAAGTAGTACTTTATTCATTCTGAATTTAATTTGTTATTTATCAAATTATTAAAAAAAATAAAGGAATCTAAGCTAGGGTAATATACTCATTAGAGTTAGACAAAAAGAGCTAAAAACACTTCTAAAAGCCTTAGTTATAAACGTAAAATTATGTCAAAATTAAATTTAAGTAAAAAAATAATTTTAGAATAATTTAAACGAGAAAAACAGATATTATGAAGAACACAAAACAAAATCAAACAGACATTTCTCGTAAAGAAGCCATTAAAAAAATAGGAAACTACGGAAAATATGCAGCATTAACTGCACTAGGAACATATATGATTTTAAATCCGCAAAAAGCGCAAGCCCAAAGCCCTGAAGATCCAGGAACAGGATTTTAAAAATTTCGATTATAAATTAAATGCCTTGATTTTTTCAAGGCATTTTTATTTCTCTAAAATGAAACATCTTTTATTTCTTTATTTACTATTTTTTACAATTTGTTATTATTCTCAGAAAAAACCAAATATTATTGTAATTTTTACTGATGACCATGGGAATATATTTTTTTTCTAGTGAGATTTTAATCCGAATTTTTTTTTGCCAATTTTTTGAATATATCAATGGTTTGGTTCGAGAACAGGTCAATAGAGTGTACAAATAAAAGCCATAACTATGTTTTTAACTTATAGTTATGGTTTTTTTATCTTTTAAAACTAACAGATAAAAACACTTTTTGTTTTATTTAATGTTTATTTTTAAAATAGATTATAAATTTGTTTTTTAGATTTTTAACCAATTGTATTTATTATTTATGAATGATTTTACTTTATATGTAAAAATGGGATTAAATCATGTGTTAGATTTTTCTGCCTACGACCATATCTTATTTTTAGTTGCACTTTGTGTTGTGTTTAATGTGAAAGAATGGAAAAGAGTATTATGGCTAGTTACGCTTTTTACTGTTGGACATTCAATTACATTAGCACTTTCAGCTTATAAAATTTTAAATATTGATGTTGCTTTAATAGAGTTTTTAATACCAGTAACTATTTTTATTACTGGTGTCTTTAATATCATTCATCTAAAAAGAGAAGAAGCAAATGCCAATAATATAAACTTAATCTTTGCCTTAATCTTTGGTCTAATTCATGGTTTAGGATTTTCCAATTATTTTAGAATGATGATTGGGCAAGAAGAAGACAAACTTTTACCTCTTATAGAATTTGCTCTAGGCATAGAACTAGCTCAAGTAATTATAGTTTCTGGCATACTTCTAATTGGGTTTATTTTACAAAAGTTTGCAAAACTTAAAAAACAATATTGGATTATGGCTTCCTCAATTTTAGTATTAATAATCTCAGCTAAAATGATTTGGGAAAGAATCTTTTGGTAAATAATTAACTTTTAATTCTATAAATCTTCATAATTTCGTTAGATGACTTTAGAAAAGCAACTAAAATATGATAAAGCTTACTTAAAAATGGCTTTAGAATGGGGCAAATTATCTCATTGTAAAAGAAAACAAGTAGGCGCTTTAATTGTAAAAGATAGAATGATTATTTCTGATGGGTTTAATGGCACTCCAACAGGATTTGAAAATTGTTGTGAAAATGAAGAAGGTGCTACAAAATGGGAAGTTTTACATGCAGAAGCTAACGCAATTTTAAAAGTGGCTTCATCTACACAGTCTGCAAAAGATGCAACATTATATATTACCTTATCTCCTTGTAGAGAATGCAGTAAATTAATTCATCAAGCAGGTATAAAACGTGTAGTTTACGCAAATGCCTATAAAGATCCTTCTGGTTTAAATTTTTTAGAAAAAGCTGGTGTAGAATTAAATCATTTACCTTATGAATAAAAACAACCTACCTATTTACTTCGCTATTGCTGTAATATTAGGCATACTTATTGGTGTTTTTTTTGGAGGTAATTCTAATGATATTTTATCTTTAAATAAAAATACTTCTCAAGAACAAAAGATTAAAAGACTCATCAATTTTATCGAAAAAGATTATGTAGATGATGTTAACACAGATAGTTTATTAGATGGCGCTATTAACCAAATGCTAAATAAACTAGATCCTCATTCTGTTTATATACCTAAAGAAAATTTACAGGCTGTAACAGAAAATATGCAAGGTAATTTTGTAGGAATAGGTGTGCAATTTAGAATGATAAATGACTCTATTACAGTTGTTCAACCCATTAAAGGAGGTCCAAGTATAAAAGCAGGTATAAAAGCAGGAGATAGAATTTTAATGGCAGATAAAGACACTTTGTTTGGTAAAAATTTTAGAAGCGGAATTGTACCAAAATATTTAAAAGGCAAACCAGAAACCGAAGTAAAACTTCAAATTTATAGAAAAAGTAACGACTCTTTATTTTATGTAAATCTTAAAAGAGGTAAAGTAAACATTAAAAGTGTAGACCTTGCTTATATGATTAACGATTCTGTAGGATATATTAAGTTAGATCGTTTTGCAAGAAATACTTACAGAGAATTTAAATCCTCTTTAAAAAAGTTAAAAAGTAAAGGCATGACTGACTTGGTTTTAGATTTAAGAGGAAATGGTGGTGGCTTTATTGATATTGCTAATAGAATTTTAGATGATTTTTTAGAGAAAGATAAGTTAATGGTTTTTACCAAAAACAATAAAAATAAAATCGAAGAATATTTTGCAACCTCTACAGGAATGTTCGAAAAAGGAGGAATTTATGTCTTAATTGATGAAAATTCTGCTTCTGCATCAGAAATTGTTGCAGGGGCATTACAAGATAATGACAAAGGTACTATCATTGGTAGGCGTTCTTTTGGCAAAGGTCTTGTTCAAATAGAAATGCCTTTAGGAGATGGATCTGCTGTTCGTTTAACCACTGCAAGATATTATACACCTACAGGAAGATCTATACAAAAACCTTATGAATCTAAAGGAAAAAGAAAATACTACAGAGATTATCAAAAAAGATTAGCAAGTGGAGAATTACTTAACAAAGACAGTATAAAAGTTGTAGATTCTTTAAAATTTACAACTCCTAAAGGAAAGATTGTGTATGGTGGAGGAGGTATTATTCCTGACGTTTTTGTACCTATTGACACAACAGCTTACATGTCTAATTTCTTTTTTAATACCATTAATAATTTTGCATTTGATTTTGTAGACAACAATAGAAAAAAGCTTGAAAAATGGAATATAGATAGTTTTATAAATGATTTTGACAATGAAGAAGAAGTCTTTGACGAGTATTTATCATCAATAAAAGATAAAGCAACTCCTTCTTATAAAACTAAAGAAACTATCAAAAGATACTTAAAAGCTTCTATTGCTAATGTACTTTTTGGTGATGTTGGTTTTTACAGAATCATTCATCAAGAAGACAAAATGCTACAAAAAGTCTTAGAGTTGGAAAGTAAAGAGGAATAGCTTTTCTTTGCATTAATGATTAAGATTACAACATCAGAAAACAAAAAAGTCTATTTTGCTTCAGACCAGCATTTAGGAGCTCCTACTCCAGAAAAAAGTTTTCCTAGAGAGAAAAAATTTGTAGCTTGGTTAAATGAAGTGAAAAAAGATGCTGAAGCAATTTTTTTATTAGGTGATTTATTTGATTTTTGGTTTGAATATGAAACTGTTGTTCCAAAAGGATTTGTAAGAGTCTTAGGGAAGTTAGCAGAAATAAGAGATTCAGGTATTCCAATTTATTTCTTTGTTGGTAACCATGATTTATGGATGAAAGACTACTTTCAAAAAGAATTAAATATTCCTGTTTATCATTCACCACAAAAATTCTTAATCAACAATAAAATATTCTTTATAGGCCATGGAGATGGTTTAGGCCCAGAAGACAAAGGCTATAAACGCATGAAAAAAGTGTTTACTTTTCCTTTATTTAAATGGATGTTTAAATGGCTTCACCCAGATATAGGTGTTAAATTAGGGCAATACATGTCTGTTAAAAATAAAATGATCTCTGGTGAAGAAGATGCAAAATTTTTAGGGGAAGAAAACGAATGGTTAGTTCAATACTGTAAAAGAAAATTAGAATCTGAACATTATGATTATTTTGTATTTGGTCATAGGCATTTACCATTAGAAATTAAACTACAAAAAAACAGCACATATATTAATCTTGGAGACTGGATTAACTACTACACTTTTGGTGCTTTTGATACCACTTCTTTTAAATTAACAGAATTTAACTGAAACCCCTATCAATTCTATAAAAAACGAAATAACCTTTAACCTTGTTTTAACAAATAAATTTTGTTAAAATTGTAGCTTTGTTTTACATAAAAAATTAATAATCAATTACTATATATAATGGACGTGGATGTTAGAGCTATTAATGAGAAAATAGAAAGAGAGAGTGCCTTTGTAGACATTCTAACTTTAGAAATGAATAAAGTTATTGTAGGTCAAAAACAAATGATAGAAAGTTTGTTAATTGGCTTATTAGGTAATGGTCATATCTTGCTAGAAGGTGTGCCTGGTTTAGCAAAAACATTAGCTATAAACACTTTATCTAAAGCAGTACAAGGTAGTTTTAGTAGAGTTCAATTTACCCCAGATTTACTACCTGCAGATGTTGTTGGTACTATGATTTACAACATGAAAGTAAATGATTTCTCTATTAAAAAAGGGCCAATTTTTGCAAACTTTGTTTTAGCAGATGAGATTAACAGAGCACCTGCAAAAGTACAATCTGCTTTATTAGAAGCTATGCAAGAGCGTCAAATAACTATTGGTGATGAAACTTTTAAGTTAGACGAACCTTTTTTAGTTATGGCAACTCAAAACCCAGTTGAGCAAGAAGGCACCTATCCTTTACCAGAAGCTCAAGTAGATAGATTTATGCTAAAAGTAGTTATTGATTATCCTCGTTTGCAAGATGAGCAAATTATTATGCGTCAAAACTTAACAGGCGATTTTTCTTCTGTAAACCCTGTAATTTCTTTAGAGCAAATTAACAGAGCAAGACAAGCTGTTAATGAAGTTTACATGGATGAAAAAATTGAAAAATATATTTTAGATATCATTTTTGCAACTCGTTATCCAGAAAAATACAACTTACCAGATTTAAAAGATTTAATCAGTTTTGGGGCTTCTCCAAGAGGTAGTATTAACTTAGCAAAAGCTGCTAAATGTTATGCCTTTATAAAAAGAAGAGGGTATGTAATTCCTGAAGATGTTAGAGCAGTTGTTAAAGATGTTTTACGTCACAGAATTGGTATTACTTACGAAGCTGAAGCAGAAAATATTACTTCTGTAGACATCATCAATTCAATTATTAACGAAGTAGAAGTACCTTAGAATTAGCTCTTAGCATTTAGCAATTAGCCAGCAGCAAAAAGCAAATAGCCAACAGCTTAGAATATGGATACCAAAGAAATACTAAAGAAAGTTCGTAAAATAGAAATTAAGACAAAGCGTTTGTCTAATGATATTTTTGGTGGTGAATACCATTCATCATTTAAAGGACGAGGTATGACTTTTTCTGAAGTTCGCCAATATCAATTTGGAGATGATGTAAGAACTATAGATTGGAATGTAACTGCACGTTACAATGAACCTTATGTAAAAGTTTTTGAGGAAGAACGTGAACTTACAATGATGTTACTGGTAGATGTTTCAGGTTCAGAATTATTTGGTACCTCAACTCAATTTAAGAAAAACACCATTACAGAAATTGCTGCTACACTAGCCTTTTCTGCTACTCAAAATAACGATAAAGTTGGTTTGGCTTTATTTTCTGATGAAATAGAGTTATTCATTCCTCCAAAAAAAGGTAAAAGTCATGTTCTAAGAATTATTAGAGAGCTTATTGAGTTTAAACCAAAAAGTAAAAAAACAAATATTTCTGAAGCTTTACGTTTTTTGTCTAGTGTTTTAAAAAAGCGTGCTATTGCTTTTGTTTTATCCGATTTTATGGATGATGATTATGAAAAAACACTAAAAATAGCAGCTAACAAACATGATGTTACAGGTATTAGAGTTTATGACAAACATGATGAAGAAATTCCTAATCTTGGAATGGTACCAATGCAAGATGCAGAAACTGGCACTATACAATTAGTAAATACAGCCTCTAAAACTGTAAGAAGAAATTACAAAGCAAATGCTTTACGATTAGCAGATTATTACGAAAATACTTTTAAAAGAGGAGGTGCTGGGGCTATTAATACAAGAGTTGATGAAAGCTATGTTAAAAAATTATTAGGTTATTTTAAACATAAAGGAAGATAGATGAAGAGGAAATTTTACTACATATTATTTTTATTTTCTGCTGTTGTTTTTGGGCAAAACCCAAAAGTAAAAGCACAAATAGAAACTTCTAATATTAGAATTGGAGAGCAGTTTAATTTAAGAATTTCTGTTAACGAAACAGAAAATGTTATTCTTCCAAAATTAGAATTAAAAGGATTAGAAATAATAGATTCTGCAAAAGTAGATACTTTACAGAATATGTTAATTCAAAAATATATTATTACAGGTTTTGATAGCGGTTCTTTTTACATACCACAACAACAGGTTTTCATTAGAAATCAAGCTTACCTAACAGACTCCTTGTTAATTAATGTTGCTACAGTAGAAATTGATACAACAAAGGTTAAAAAGTATCCTATAAAATCTATTAAGAAAGAGCCTTATACTTTTGATGATTTTAAAGTTTATATTTATTTATTGTTAGCTGCGTTAGCAATTATTGCTTTCTGGATCTATTGGTTTGTTATTAGAAAAAGAAAAATTGAAGAAGAAGAACCAACTTATAGGTTATTAGAACCTTATGAAGAAGCTATGTTTAAGTTGAATGAGTTAGATGAAAAATTATTGTGGCAAAATAATAAAGTAAAACAATATTATTCAGAATTAACAGAAATCATCAGAAATTATATTGAGCGTGAACTTAAAGTACCAGCATTAGAAAAAACTTCTGATGAAGTTATAGAAATGCTTAGAGATTTTAACGATGCAGAAAGTATTGAAACCACAAAAGAAAATATAGAAAAACTAAAAGATTTATTAAGAGAGGCAGATTTAGTAAAATTTGCAAAATCTAAACCTCTAGCTCCAGAGATCGAAGAAGATAGAAAAGATGCAGAAGTAATCATCCATAATTTAAAACCTAAAGTAAAAGTTAATGATGATGAATTGGAATAATGCAGAATTTTTAAATCCAGAGTTTTTATATCTGTTAATACTTATTTCATTATTAGCAGTTTGGTACTTTTTTATGCGTAAAAAAGATGCTGCTGTATTATCTATACCCTCTGTAAAAGGTTTTAAAACCAGTTCTTTTTTATCAAAATTAAAACCTCTTTTATATGTTTTAAGGCTCTTAGCTTTAGCTGCTATAATTGTTGCTTTAGCAAGACCAAGAAATGTATCTGTAAGTAAAAGAACAAAAACTAATAGAGGTATAGATATAGTTATGGCTATAGATGTTTCTGCAAGTATGCTAGCTAGAGATTTACGCCCAAACAGATTAGAAGCTCTAAAAAAAGTAGCTATCAATTTTGTAAACAGAAGACCAAATGATAGAATTGGTATTGTAGTTTATGCAGGAGAAAGTTTTACACAAACACCAATAACAAGTGATAAACGTATTGTAAAAAGAACCATTTCTGAATTACAATGGGGTCGTTTAGAAGGTGGTACAGCAATTGGCATGGGTTTAGGTTCTGGAGTAAATAGATTAAAAGATAGTGAAGCTAAAAGTAAAGTAATTATTCTTTTAACAGATGGTGTAAACAACTCTGGAAACATAGACCCAAGAACAGCTACAGAATTGGCTAAAGAGCTAGGTATAAAAGTATATACTATTGGAATTGGAACTAATGGTATGGCTGATTTCCCTTGGAGTAAAGACCCTAGAACTGGACAATTAAATTTTAGAAAACAACAAGTAGAAATAGACGAAGACTTATTAAAATTTATTGCTTCAGAAACTGAAGGAAAATATTTTAGAGCTACCAATAACACTGAGTTACAAGAAATTTATGATGAAATAGATAAGCTTGAAAAAACAAAAATAGAAGAATTTAAATATTACAATTACAAAGAATTATATAGGCCTTTAGTTTTCTTAGCATTAGGTTTATTGATTTTAGAGTTTTTATTAAGAAACACATTATTTAAGAGTTTTATATAAAATGTATAAGTTAGAAGAACCAATTTATTTTTATGCTTTAGCAATCATTCCTGTAATGATTGTTATTTTCTTGTTGGTTTTATGGTGGAAAAAAAGAACTCAAAAAAAGTTTGCAGATTTAGAATTACTAGAACAATTAGCTCCAAACTCATCTGTATTTAAATCAACATTAAAATTATTAATACTTTCTTTAGGAATAGCTTTTCTAGTGCTAGCCTTGGGTAATCCAAAAATGGGTTCTAAATTAAAAACTGTAAAAAGAGAAGGTGTAGATATTGTATTTGCATTAGATGTTTCTAGAAGTATGTTGGCTGAAGATATTGCACCAAATAGATTAGAAAAAGCCAAACAAGTTATTTCAAAAATCATAGATAATTTAGGTAGTGATAGAGTTGGTGTTATTATTTATGCAGGTAATTCATATCCGCTTTTACCAATAACAACAGATCATGCTGCAGCAAATATGTTCTTACAAAATGCAAGTCCAGATTTAGTGTCTAGCCAAGGAACAGCCATAAATGAAGCATTAGAACTTGCAAAAACATATTATAATAATGACGAACAAACCAATCGTTTTTTAGTCATTATTTCAGATGGTGAAGATCATCAAGAAGAAACCAAGCAAATGGCACAAAATTTGTCTAATGATGGTGTAAAGGTATATACTATAGGTGTAGGTACTGAAAAAGGAGGACCAATACCTTTACGTGAAAGTGGTGATTTGGTGGGTTACAAAAAAGATAGAAAAGGAGAAACTATTATAACAAAAAGAAACGCAGAAGTTTTGCAAAATATAGCAGACATTGCTAATGGTAAATATATAGATGGTAATATAACCGAAAATCCTGTAAAAGAAATTTCAAGCATTATGGCTAATGCTCAAAAAAGTGAATTCGAAACCAAACAATTTTCTGATTATAAAGATCAGTTTCAATGGTTTTTAGGTATAGGTGTTTTCTTTTTATTACTCGATGTTTTCTTATTTGAGAAGAAAACAAAATGGGTGAAAAAAGTAGATTTATTTAACGAAGAAAAAACAAAAAAGTAAAAGAATGAACAAAAAAATAATATACTTATGTATGGCATTTATTTTATGTTCTGTAAATAAAATTTCTGCTCAAAAAGATTCTATTGCGCAACAACGTAAAGCAAGAAAATTAGTTAGAAACGGAAATGCCCTTTACGAAAAACAACAATTTACAGATGCTTCTGTAGCTTATAAAAAAGCATTAGCTAATAGTTCTTATTATGACAAAGCAAGTTATAATTTAGGTAATGCTTTATACCAAGATAAAAATTTTAAAGAAGCTATTCCTTCTTATGAATTAACTGCAAAAACAGCAGAAGATAAATACACAAAAGCAGAGGCCTATCATAATTTAGGTAATGCATACATGGAAACTAAAAATTACCAAGGTGCAGTAGAAGCTTTTAAAAATTCGTTAAGAAACAATCCTAATGATGATGAAACTCGTTATAATTTTGCTGTTGCTAAAAAGTTATTAGACGAACAAAACAAGCAAAATAAAAACGATAAAAATAAAGACAAAAATAAGGACAATAAAGACAAAGAGAATAAGGATAAAGACGATAAAAATAAAGATAAAGACAAGAAAGATGGTGATGATAAGGATAAGAAAGAAGACGATAAAGATAAAGACGGAAAAGGAGATAAAGACCAAAAAGATAAGCAAGATCCTAAAAAAGACGATAATAAAGATAAAAAACAAAAGCCTAAGCCACAACAAGGCAAAATGTCTCCACAACAAATTAAGCAACTGTTAGAGAGCTTAAATAATGAGGAGAAGAAAACTCAGAAAAAAATGAATGCCAAAAAAGCGAAAGGCACAAAAACAAAACAAGAAAAAGATTGGTAAATTTGATCTCGAAATAAAATCAATGGAATTGAAAAAATACATATCAATTTATTTTATTTTTTGTAGTCTACTATTGTTTTCACAAGAAGCTGAGTTAAGTGTTTCTGTAAGTAAAAACAAATTAGGGCTAAATCAACGTTTACGCGTAGAATTCTCTATAAACAAACAAGGAGCAGATAATTTTACGCCTCCAAAATTCAGTAATTTTAAAGTTATCCAAGGTCCTAGTCAATCTGTAAGTCAGTCTTGGATAAATGGTAAAGTAAGCTTTTCTCAATCTTATACTTACATTATTAAACCTAAAAGAAAAGGTGAGTTAATTATTGAGCCTGCAAGTATAGATATTAATGGAGGTACTATAAATTCTAAAATGATGAAAATTATTGTTTTAGATCCTGTAGAGATTCCAGATAATCCAAACGATCCAAATTATATTGCTGAACAAAATATTCATTTAGTTGCAGAAATTTCTAAATCTAGCCCATATGTTGGTGAAGGCATTTATGTAGAATATAGATTATATGTTAGTGAAAACGTAAGTGTTTATGATACGTCTGTAACAGAAGCTCCACAATATAATGGCTTTTGGAATCAAGAAATTAAAATTGATGGTTTCCCAGTAAAAATGGGGAAATACAATGGAGAAAATTACAGGTATATTGTTTTACAGAAAGCATTATTAATACCAACAAAATCAGGAAGATTAGCAATAGAACCAATGAAAATGGATATTGTTATTGGTGTACCAACAGGAAGAGCCGATTTTTTTGGAAATGTAATGACAAAGAACATTAAAAAAGAATTTTCATCAGCTAAAAAAGTTATTATTCCAAAAGATCTTCCTTTAGAAGGTAAACCAGTAGATTTTACTGGAGCTGTGGGTAATTTTGATTTTGAAGTTACATTAAGTAAAGATGCTTTAAAAGCAAATGAATCTTCACAAATAAAAGTTGCAGTTTCAGGTAAAGGAAATTTAAAATTATTTGAACTTCCAACTGTAGAAACTCCTGCAGAATTAGAGAAATATCAACCAGAAAGAAAAGAAAATGTAAAAGTTGCTACAAATGGTTTATCTGGTTCTGTTACAGATACCTATACAGTAGTTCCTCAATACAAAGGGAAATATAAAATACCAAGTGTAAAGTTTTCATTCTTTGATCCAAATACAAAAAAATATAATACAATTTCAACAGAAGATTTATATGTAAATGTGTTAGAAGGCAAAGAAATTACAACAGTAGATAATAAAACTGATGTAGAAAAAAGAACAGTTACTCTAACAGGCAAAAACTTTAGATACATACAAACCAAAACAGATTTCTCAACCAAAGAAACCACAGACTTTTTTAAATCTAATCTTTTTTATGGCTTATTATTTTTACCACTTTTACTAATTCCTATTGGTATTGTCATTGCTAAAAATAATGAGAAAAGAAATAGTGATGTTATTGGCCGTAAACAAAGAAGAGCAGAAAAATTAGCTAAAAAATACTTGTCTGAAGCACAAAAACAATTAGGCAAAAAAGAAGCTTTTTATGAAGCTTTAGAAAGAGCTTTACACAACTATTTAAAAGCTAAATTAAGTGTTGAAACTGCTGATATTAGTAAAGACAGAATAACTAAACTTTTAAATAATAAAAAAGTAGAAGAAACAACTATAAATCAGTTTATAGATGTATTAAAAGCTTCTGATTTTGCACGTTACACACCAGTAACAGATACAGAAATGAAGCAAGAATATGAGAAAGCAAAACAAGTAATCGTTGAATTAGATAAACAGTTATAAGATGAAGAAAATCCTAATTTTATTACTGCTAATTGCAAATGTATTAAATGCTCAAGATGAGCAAAAGATATTTGAATCTGCTAATGAAATGTACAAACAGCAGAACTACGAAAAAGCGATTGAGTATTACAAAACCTTAGAAAAATATAACCTAATTTCATCTGAGCTTTTTTACAATTTAGGTAACTCTTATTACAAATTAAATAAAGTTGGCCCTTCTATTTATTATTACGAAAAAGCTTTAAAATTAAATCCTTTAAATAAAGATGTACAAAACAACTTAGTTTTTGCAAGAAGATTGGCATTAGATAATATTGAAGAATTACCAAAAACTGTTTTTCAAAAATTAAATAGTAGATATTTACAAAAACTATCTTATAATCAATGGGCAATTGTTTCAATTGTTTTTTGTGCATTGGGTAGTTTGCTTTTCTTACTTTTTTATTTTTCAAATCAACCTAGAAGTAAAAGAACTTTTTTTGTAACAAGCTTAATTAGCTTTTTGTTTTTAATTATCTCTTTAACAATTACTTACAATCAGTTTTCTTACTTTAAAAATAACAAAGTAGCTATTGTTTTTGCTGAAGAAACAGAAGTTAGAAATGCTCCTTCTTTAAATTCAGAAGAAGTATTTACTTTACATGAAGGCACAAAAGTTATTGTTTTAGACACTATTGATGATTGGAAAAAAATAAAAATTGCTGATGGTAAAATAGGTTGGATTATTGCTGGAGATATTCAATTATTAGATAACTTTTAATTTTTTACTTAGCTCGTTTCTTTTTTACTATATTGCATTTCATAATTTATTTTTTTGAAAGCAAAACTCGCAATATTATTATCTTTTCTTTTTATAAGTTTACTAATTACACCAGTAATTTCTAGCCTTATAGATAGTAATCAAGAAATTACTACTCTTCATGATTCTAAAGATGAAGAAAATAAAAACGAGGAATTAGAAAAAGATATCGAAATAGAATTAAGAACTTTTTCTAAAAACACTTTATTAGAAATTTTTTATGAAGATGATAAGGATGTTACTTCTTTTAATGATAGTTATTACTTAGAACTATCAAAGAAAAACACACCTCCTCCAGAACTAAATTCTTAGTTCTATTTTCAATCAATTTATCAATCAAATTTTTTTTTCAATCAATCTAAATTAATCATTTAGAAAAACTTTTTTATTTATGTTTAAATACATTAAAAACGATTTACCTGCTAGTATAGTAGTATTTTTTGTTGCACTACCTCTTTGTTTAGGTATTGCATTAGCAAGTGGAGCTCCACTTTTTTCTGGCTTAATTGCTGGTATTGTTGGGGGTATAGTAGTTGGAGCATTATCTGGCTCTAATATTGGGGTAAGTGGTCCTGCTGCAGGTTTAGCAGCAATAGTTCTTACAGCTATAGGCTCTTTAGGAGGCTATGAAAACTTTTTAGTTGCTGTAGTTTTAGGTGGTATCATACAACTTATTTTTGGACTTTTAAAAGCAGGGGTAATTGGATATTATTTTCCATCATCTGTAATTAAAGGAATGTTAACTGGTATTGGAATCATTATTATTCTAAAACAAATACCTCACTTTTTTGGTTATGATGCAGATCCTGAAGGAGATTTTGCTTTCTTTCAAGTTGATGGTGAAAACACTTTTTCAGAAATATTAAAAACATTAAATAATATTAGCCTGGGTTCTACAATTATAGGACTTGTTGGTTTAGGTATTTTATTACTTTGGAGTAATGTTTTGTCTAAAAAAGGTAAAATTTTTCAATTAATACAAGGCCCATTAGTTGCTGTAGTTTTAGGTATTATTTATTTTGTTGTTACTGGTGATGATACTAAATATGGTATTAGCTCTGAACATCTAGTAAGTGTGCCTGTACCAAGTGATATGGATTCTTTTTTAGGCCAATTTAGCTTTCCAAACTTTGGAGTTATTGGCAATCCAGAAATTTGGGTTACAGCTTTTACAATAGCTTTGGTGGCTAGTTTAGAGACCTTACTATGTGTTGAAGCAACTGACAAATTAGATCCACATAAAAACGTTACACCAACAAACAGAGAATTACTAGCACAAGGAACAGGAAATGTTATTTCTGGTTTAATTGGTGGTTTACCAATAACTCAGGTTATTGTTAGAAGTTCTGCTAATATACAATCTGGAGGTAGAACAAAATTATCTGCCATAGTTCATGGTTTCTTTTTATTAATTTCTATTATTTTAATACCAACTTTATTAAATAAAATACCATTGTCTGTACTTGCAGCAATTTTATTTATTGTTGGTTTTAAATTAGCAAAACCATCGCTTTTTAAACAAATGTGGAAATTAGGATGGAAACAATTTGTGCCATTTTTAGTAACTGTTTTAGGGATTGTATTTACAGATCTTTTAAAAGGTATAGGAATGGGTCTTGCTGTGGGTATCGTTATTATTTTAATTAAGAGTTTTCAAAACTCACACTTTTTACACAAAGAAGGAGAAGACATTGATGATGGTAAAATTAAAATGACACTTGCAGAAGAGGTTACTTTCTTTAATAAAGGTGCTATTTTAAAAGAGTTGGACAACTTACCAAAAGATTCTTTATTAGAATTAGATGTAAGACAAACCAAATATTTAGATAACGATATTATTGAGATTCTTGAAGACTTTAGCATTAAAGCAAGAGAAAGAAATATAACCATCAAATTAATATCAGAAAGAGGAATTGTAGAAAATCCTGACAGTTTTATAGAGTTTTTTAAATTAAAAAAATAAATCAACCATGAGAAATAAAGCCATAAATAAATTAGCACAAGAAGCGCTAACTCCAGATGATGTTTTACAAGATTTATTACAAGGTAATGAACGATTTGTAAACAATAAACTTGCAGAAGTTGCACATTTAGAACTAGTAAAAGAAACAATTACTGGTCAATATCCAAAAGCTGTTATTTTATCTTGTATAGACTCAAGAGTGCCTGTAGAACAGGTTTTTGACCAAGCTATAGGTGATGTTTTTGTAGCTAGAGTTGCAGGTAATTTCGAAAATACAGATATTTTAGGAAGTATAGAATACGCATGTGCAGTTGCTGGTAGTAAGCTTATTTTTGTTTTAGGACATGAAAGTTGTGGTGCAGTAAAAGCAGCTTGTGATGGAGTAGAGTTAGGTAATATTACAAGTATGTTAGCCAACATTATTCCTGCAGTTAAAAAGTCTTCTACAGAGGTTGAAGGCGAAGCTAATTCTTCAAATAAAGAATTTGTTGCAAAAACAGTAGAAAACAACGTATTATTAACCATCCAAAGAATACAAGAAAGAAGTAACCTTTTATCTGAAATGATAGATGGTGATGAAGTTAAAATAGTGGGTGGTGTTTACTCTTTAAGTTCTGGTAAAGTAAACTTAGTGTAAAACCATTTTTTACTCATTTTAGAATCCTTTTTTAAAGTTTTTATTCTCCTTTGATAAACTTTAGAGAAGGATTTTCTTCATCTAAAACTGTAGGAAATAAAGTTGGCACTATCGATTTTACTGGAGCATATAAAATAGATTCATCTAAAGTTTCTTTATTTACGAAAGGTATAGTTTTATTAAACTTATCAAAAAACAAAAAGATAACACTTAAAATTACAGCAGATTTTAAAGTGCTAAAAATTCCTCCAAGAATTTTATTTAATAATCCTAAAGAAGTTATATCTGCAAGTTTGGTTAACACTTTACCAATAAAAATAATAATTAGTACAACAAACAAAAATGTTGCAATAAAAGCTACTATTTTATTGGTTTGATGAGACCATTCTAAGACTGAATTTTCTAAGAAATTTTCTGCATAGTAAGAAAAATGAATTGCACAAAATACACCAGCAATAATAGCTACTAAAGAAGCAACTTCTGCAAAAAGGCCATTCATTATACCTCTTACAAAAGCAAAAGCTAAAATTACCCCAATAACAATATCAAAAACGTTCACTATTAATAATTTGTGTAAATCTACATTATATTTTTTACAATTTAAAAATGCACATTGTATCTTTACATTCTTAATCTTTTCTAATGACAAAAGAGCTTAACTTAAAAGAAAAATGGGACATTTTAGTGACTAAACTTTCAGAAGATTTTTCTGATGGTGATGAATTACAGGTAGATGGAATTATCTATTTAATTGGTGTTCAAGAATTAGGGCAAGGTCATCGAAAATTTAAAAAAGACGAAAAAGTAAATTTAATGCATATTGCCATTTGTAAGCTTTTAGAACCATATGGTTATTATGAATTTGATTTTTTTGACGAAGATGGTTGGCCTCATTACAAGACAACTACAGAATTACCAAATTTAAAACCTGGTGAACAAACTGTATTAATGAAAGAAGCTATTGTAAATTATTTTGATGACTTAGATTATTTTTAGTTTAAGTAACACTTAATTTACGAACCATAACAGAAAATAGTTTAGGAACAAAACGTTTTACATAAACACCTAACTTCTCTTTTGCGCCAGCTATATAAACTTCTTCTTTTTTATTTTTTATTGCTGTAGCCATTAATTTTGCAAAACGTTCAGGTTGTATGCCATTTGCTGTAGCTTTATCCATTTTTTGTTGTGGAGAACCATCACCAGTTAAAGCATTTTTAGAAATATTTGTATTTACAAATCCTGGGCAAACTAATGTAATAGCAATATTATCATTGTGATGTTCTGCTCGTAAACTATCAAAAAAACCATGTAAAGCATGTTTACTAGCTGCATAACTAGATCGTAAAGGAGTACCTATTTTACCTACAATACTTGTTGTGGTTACAAAATGCCCAGCATTATTTTCTATAAAATGTGGTAAAATAGCTTTTGTTAAAGCTACAACCCCTAAATAGTTGATATCTATAATACGTTTATCAACAGTAATTGCAGTATCTTTTACTAAAGAACGTTGACTAATACCACCATTATTTACCAAAACGTCTATTCTTCCAAAAAATGTAAGCGCTTCATCTACTATGGGCTTTAAGTTTGTATAATCTTCATAGTCTAGTGTTATAATTTTTACATCCTCAGGAATTTTACATTCACTTTTTGTAATTTCTAAATCTTCTTTATTTCTTGAAGATAAAATTAACTTAGCATTTTGATTTGATAACTCTATAGCTAAGGCTTTTCCTATACCAGAAGAAGCACCTGTAACCCAAATAACCTTATTATTAAAACTCATGTTGCTATTATTTAACTTTACAATATACTTATTTTACTATAGAAATAGTATTTTTGGTATGCTTCTTGAAAAAAGAGACTTATTAAATATATTTTAAAATGTTAAGAAAACTAATTGCTTTATTTCTTCTAATATCTTCATTTACAATTGCTCAAAATACAGTTAAGGGCTACATCAGTCCTAATTTAAAAAGCGATTGGTTAATTCTTTATAGATTAGAAGGCACTAGACAAATCTTTGTAAATAATACCACCATAAAAAAAGATTCTCTTTATATTAATAATAAAATACAAGCTGTAGGAAGTTTTGAAATAATATTACCAAAAAATGCTAAAATAGGATCTTACAGAGCTACTTATAGATTAGAAGGAGCTGATTTTGTAGATTTTTTCTACAATAAAGAAGATGTAGAATTTATATTTAATCCTGATTTTCCTCAACAATCAATTGCATTTACAAAATCTAAAGAGAATAAATTATACAAACAATATTTAGATGATATTACTGTTGTTCAAGAAAAAATAGATTCGATACAAGTTGCATTTCTACAAAACAAAAAAGTAAAACTAGATTCAGCTTATAAAAAAGCTTATACTGCTTTTAATAAAGTGCAAAGCAAATACGAAAGTGAATCAAAAAACATGTTAATTCATGATTTTATTACAGCAAGCCCAAGAGTAAATTCTGAAACCATTTTAAATACCCCAGACGAATATTTAGGCCTTATAAAAAGTACTTTTTTTGATAAACTAGATTTTACAAATAAGCAATTGGTAAACTCATCGTTTTTAACCAATAGAATATTAGATTACATATTTTATATTAATTATGCAGATAATGCTAAAGAACAGCAAACTCTTTATAAAAAAACAATTACTAAAGTTTTATCTAAAATAGATAGCAAAAGTTATAAGTCTAAAATTATAGAGTTTTTAATTGGGCAATTTGAAACTCAAAACAATATAGAAATTATAGATTATTTGTTTAATGAGCATTACAATAAATTACCAATAAATTTACAAAACCAGCAATTTAAAAAAGAAAAAGAAGCCCTATTCGCTGCAGAAATTGGCAGAATAGCACCAGATTTTTCGTGGTCTAAAAACGGGCAAAACTTTAAGTTATCTACATTAAATGATGCTGAAAAATATGTATTAGTTTTCTGGAGTACAGGTTGTTCTCATTGTTTAAGAGAAATTCCACAATTACATAGTTTTATGAAGTCTAAGTCTAATATAAAAGTAGTGGCTTTTGCTTTAGAAAAAGAAGCTTTTGTATGGCAACAATACACAAAAGTAAACTTACAAGGTTGGCATAATGTGTTAGGGTTAAACAAATGGGAAAATAAAACAGCAAGAACCTATAATATTAATGCAACTCCTTCTTACTTTGTTTTAGATAAAAACAAAAAAATTATTGCAAAACCTAATGAGTTTAAAGATGTAAAAGAGATTATAAATAAACTTTAAAAATGTAGAAAAGCATCTTTTAAGTGCTCTATTTTAGTTTGTTTTTTATTGGTAATAATAGCAATAATATCAAAGCGAACCTCAACATCTAAATCTCTTTCAACAACATAATTATCGATTGCAGATAGTAACAGTTTTATTTTTTTAGGATTAACAAAATCTTGGGGATTACCAAAATAATTAGACGTTCTTGTTTTAACCTCAATAGCAACTAGAACATCTTCTTTTTGAGCAATGATGTCTACCTCAGCTTTTAAGTATCTATAGTTAGTTTCTAAAATTGTATAGTTATTGTCTAGCAAAAAATCAATAGCTAACTGCTCTCCTTTTTTTCCTAAATCATTATGATCTGCCATTATTATAAGACTTTTTTTATAGTATAAAACTTATTCTTCTGTTGTATTCATGTATGGTTTAAAAACGCTCCTTTAAAAAAGTTATTTATTAGATTGCAATATTGATAATATCCATACAATGTATAAAAAATTAGACAGTTTTTCTCAAATTAGTAGCTTATTGATTTTACTAGTTTCATTCAACATTTTTTCTCAAGTATCTGTTGGTAATGGAAGTTACACAAATACATTTCCAGGTACAGATGCTGCAAATAGAAATGCTTTTCCTTCTGGAGAGCCACAAACTTCTGGTATAGCCGCTACAAAACCAGTACCAACAAACGATTGGTGGTCTAAATTAATTAAAGAAGATTTTGCAGATAATTTATTTAATTATCCAATGACCATGAAAACTACAAACCAAGGTCTAATTGTTACTTTTATTCCTGTTGGAAGACCAATTGGAGATAATGCTGCTATACAGGTTGGGTTAACCAACTTAAATACTACTAAAACTACTGTTTCTGATTTTTCTGATTGGACAGTTACTATGGATTGGAAAGACAATACACATAACTTAAAAGCAACTTCTGGAATTGGAATGCCTTTTGTTTATTTAGAAAAAGATGATAATGCAACAGCTGAAGTAACTATAAACTCAGGAAATGTTACCCTGTCTAATGAATTAATTATTATTGAAAATGCATCTGATGGAGGTGACTTTGTGGTTTATGCTCCTTCTGGAAGTACTTGGACAAAAAATGGAAACGTATATACTTCTTCTTTAAATGGAAAAAATTATTGGTCTATTGCAATGTTATCCTTAACAACTGCTAATGTGAGTGCTGTGGCTCAAGAATATAAAAAGTACGCTTATGTTTTTCCTACAAATACTTCTGCAGATTGGTCTTTTAATAAGAATTCATCTAAAGTAACTACAACATTTTCAATAGAAACAACAATTAAAGAAGGTGCTAATACTAATATTTTACAAGGTTTATTACCCCATCAATGGAATAATTTAGCATCAAATTCTGCTACACCTAATGGTTACAGTTACCAAACTGCGAGAGGAGAATTAAAAACTTTAGAAGGGAATTCTTTTATTGTAGAAAATACATTTAAGGGAATTTTACCAACATTGCCAGATGTAACAAACTTTAGTACCACCTATAAACCCAATGAATTACATTCAAAAATAACATCTATTCAAAATGATAAACTAGCAACTTGGACAGATTCTTATAATGAAGGACAAGTAATGAATCGTTTAATTCAAACTGCAAGAATTGCAGATCAAACAGGAAATATAGAGGGTAGAGATAAAATGATTGCTACAATTAAAGAACGATTACAAGATTGGTTGAGTTATGAAAATGGCGAAGTTGCCTTTTTATTTTATTATAATTCAAATTGGTCTACCTTATTAGGTTATCCTTCAGGGCATGGACAAGATAGCAACATAAACGATCATCATTTTCATTGGGGATATTTTATACATGCTGCTGCTTTTATAGAGCAATTTGAACCAGGTTGGGCCTCAAATTGGGGAGATATGATAAATCTTTTGATAAGAGATGCTGCATCTTCAAATAGAAATGATGATAAATTTCCATATTTAAGAAACTTTAGCCCATTTGCTGGTCATAGTTGGGCAAATGGTTTTGCATCTTTTCCTCATGGAAACGATCAAGAATCAACTTCAGAAAGTATGCAATTTGCTTCATCATTAATTCATTGGGGAACTATAACAAATAATGATGAAATTAGAGATTTAGGGATTTACATTTACACAACAGAACAAACAGCTATTGAAGAATATTGGTTTGATATGTATGAAAGAAATTTTGATGCAAATCATCCTTACAGCTTGGTTTCTAGAATATGGGGCAATTGGTATGATAATGGTACTTTTTGGACATCAGACATAGCTGCTTCTTATGGTATTGAGTTATATCCAATTCATGGGGGCTCTCTTTATTTATCACATAATCAACAATATGCAAAAAAATTATGGGCAGAAATGGAAGCCAACACACCTGTGTTAAATAATGTTGTAAACGATAATCTTTGGTATGACACTTATTGGAAATTTCTTTCCATGACAGATCCTCAAAAAGCACTTGATCTTTATAATGATTATTCAGATAGAAATGTAAAGTTTGGTATTTCAGATGCTCAAACCTATCATTGGTTACATGCAATGAAATCATTGGGTCAAATTGACATTTCTGTTACTGCAGATTATCCAATTGCTGCTGTTTTTAGTGATAATGATTCTAAAACCTACGTTGCTCACAACTACTCTAATACTCAAATCACTGTAAATTATTCAGACGGATATCAACTTATTGTTCCTGCTAATAAAATGGTAACTAGCAGAGATATTAACGTTAGTGCAATTTTATCATCTGATAAAAAAGAAATTAGTGAAAACGAATCCATAAACCTGTCTTTAATCACATCTGGTAATGGAATTACAAAAGTTGAATTTTATAATAATGATACTTTTTTAGCAGAAGATGTAACAGCGCCTTTTACTTACGCATCTTCTAGCTTAAGTGCAGGTATTTACAATTTATATGCAAAAGTTTATACTGCTAATGGTTTTATTTTTTCTAATGTAATTAACGTACAAGTTGGTGATCAAAAACCATATCAAGATACTATTCACACAATACCTGGCACTATTGAAGCTGGTCATTACGATTATTTTGTTGGTGGTGTAGGACAAAATATAACTTATTATGACGATTCTGTAGTAAATGAAGGTGATTTTAGAACAACAGAATATGTAGATGTGTTAAGTGTTGCAAATGAAGGAGCAACAGTGGGATGGATTTCTGCTGGTGAATGGTTAGAATATACAATTGATGTACAAACAACTGGTTGTTATACATTAAACACTCGTTTTGCGTCAGGTAATTCCAATGGAGGAGGTCCAATTTATTTTGAAATTGATGGAACTAAAATTAGTGAAGACATCAGATTTTCTGCTACAGGAGACTGGAATAATTGGGTAACAAAAACAAATAATTTAGAACTAAATCAAGGAACACATATATTAAGGCTAGTTGCAGATCAAGGAGAAGTAAATATTGGTAAAATGGAGTTTGTTTATAATGCAAGTACTTGTCCTACAGAGCAAGAATCTTCGTTACCTTTTGACTTTGAAACATTTCCAACAACTGCTGATTTTAATAATTTTGATGGAGGTATAGCTATTGTAGAAAACGTTTCAGCTGCCCAAAATAATGGAAATAGTAGTACAAAATTAGCAAAACTTGTAAGAGATGGAGGGCAACCTTGGGCAGGTTCATTTATAAACCTAAAAAACACTTTAGATTTTAGAACAAATAATTATATAGTATTAGATATTTGGACAGAAGCCCCTGTAGGAACATCGATGCAAATAAAACTAGAACAACAAAATGGTAATGCTGCTTTTTCTTTAGCAACACCAACAACTGTCTCTGGTGCATGGGAAACTTTAGTTTGGGATTTTGGTCAGTTAGGTTCAAGTGCTTATGATAAACTAGTATTTATGTTTGATATTAATAATGTTGGTAATGGATCGAACACATCAACTTTTTATTTTGATAATGTAAGACAAGAAAACACGTTAAGTGTTAATGAGTTTTCAATTAATGATATTCTAATTTATCCAAATCCTATTAAAAATACGATACAAGTAATCTCTAAAACAAAAGAAATTTCAAAAATTGAAGTCTTTAACATTATTGGAAAGAAATTAAAAGTTATAACTAATAATTTTAATGAAATTGGTGTAGAAGAGTTATCAAGTGGATTATATTTAATTAAAGTTTTTTCTGAAAATAAAAGTTTTACCACTAAAATAATTAAAGAATAAAAATCTATTTTTTTATTTAAAACATTATTTACTACTTTTAAATAATGGATTTTCTTTTTGGTTTTGGACAAAAAAGCTCTTTGCTTTTAATTTTCTTTTTTAATGGAATTGTATTCTCATTTCTACTATTAAAAAAGGGTATTCAAAACAATAATAACGCTAATAAATGGTTGAGTTTTTTATTGTTTTTGTGTGCTATGTATATTGCACCATATATGTTGGGGTATGCAGGTTGGTATTCAAGAAAAGTGACAAGAGAAATTCTCTATTTTATTCCATTTATGCAGGTTTTACTAATTGGTCCTGTCATTTTTTTCTATACTAAAAGTCTTCTTAATTCAACTTTTAAAATATCTAAAAAAGAATACTATCATTTTATACCTGCCCTTATTTATTTAGTATATAGTCTAATAGTTTTTATTACAGATAAACTAATTTTAGATGAGTTTTATTTTCATGCAGATAGTAGAGATAAAGACATGGCTAATTGGTATCAAATAGCTGGTATCATATCTATGGTTTACTATCTAATAGCAAGTCTAAAGTTTTATAAAAATTATAAAAAACTAGTTTTTGATAAAGTAAGTTTCGCAGATTCTATTTTATTTGAATGGATTCCGAATTTTTTAATTGCTTTTTTAAGTATTGTTGTTTTAAGAGTATTATTATTTCTTTTAAATCCTGAATGGGGCAATTTTGGTAATCAATTTTGGCATTATATTGCATTTTCTATTGTTGTACTTTATGTATCTGTAAATGGGTATGCTAATGCAGTAAAAATGTCTTTTTTAAATGATGTTAATTCAGAAAGCATTAATGTTTACCAAGAATCAGATGAAGATTATAAGACAAAACAAGACAACACAAATCTTGAAGAAATTGAATTTTGGAAAGACAAAATTCTACATTTAGTTGAAAACGAAAAGGTATTTAAAAATCCAACTTTAACACTTTCTGATCTTTCAAAACTATTAAACACAAACACCAAAAACATTTCTAAAAGTATCAATTCAGGATTTGATATGAATTTTAATGACTTTATTAATCATTATAGAATTGAAGCTGTAAAAGAAAAATTACATAAAGAAGAGCATAAAACTTCTACTTTATTAGGCATTGCCTTTGACTGTGGTTTTAATAGTAAGGCTACTTTTAATAGAGCTTTTAAAAAGAGTATAGATTTATCTCCAAAAGATTATCTTAAAAATTTATAACAATCTTAGTCTCAAATCAAGATTTGAAGCGTATAAACCTAGCTTATATCACATATTTGCAACAAAATTAATTCTATTATGAGGTATTTCGTATTGTGTTCAGCACTATTCTTTGGGTTGCAAATTTCAAGTCAAAATCAAGATTTTCTAAAAATTGATTCCATTTTAAAATCTAAAGTTGATGAAAATCATCCTGGAATTGCAGTTGGTATTCTTAAAGATGGCAACATCATTTATGAAAAATATTTTGGGCTATCTAACCTTCAGCATAAAGTGAAGTTTGATGAAAAAACAAGATCTAATATTGCATCAACTGCTAAACAATTTACTGCCTTAATGATTTTAGATTTATCATTAAATGAAAAATTGAGTTTAGAGGATGATATCAGAAAATACTTACCAAAACTATATAAAAATGTTAATGATAAAATTAAATTACGTCATTTATTAAATCATACTAGTGGTATTCGTGATTATGTAGAATTATTAGATCTAGAAGGGGATGTTTGGTGGAAAAGAGTTGGTTTAGACAATAATGCTATTTTAGAATTAATAGAAAACCAAGAAGAATTAGGGTTTACACCTGGTTCTCAATATAGCTACAGCAATACAAACTACGTTCTACTTACCAAAATTATTGAAAAAATTTCAGGAAAAACTTTTAATGTGTATTCTAAAAACTTCTTTGAAAATTTAGGTATGAATGAAACTTCTTTTGTTGAAGGCTATATGAAAGTAATTCCTAACAGAGCAAACCCATATTCTGATTGGGGAAGAGGAGAATGGTGGGAAGTACCAACAGTTACTAAAACCAATGGAGAAGGTTTTTTATTTACCACTTTAAAAAATCAATTAACTTTTGAAAAAGCCGTACAAAATGCGAATCATAATAACAATGTTTTATTAATTAAAAGTCAGCAACCCATACCAAATAGCGAAATTAAAACTTATGGTTTTGGATTAGAACTTGAAGATAAGTTGGGTAGAAAAGCTATGCACCATTCAGGAGGAACTTACGGATTTCATTCACAAACCTACAGATTTCCAAAAGAGCAATTGACCATTTTTGCAATGAGTAATAATGGTAATATTAGTACCAATTTAATTGCTCAAGAAATTGCAAAAATTCTTTTACCAAAGTCTGAAAATAAAATTAAATACGATTCTAAATTCTACAAAAATTCAGAGGCAAATGACGAAATAGTTTTAGGAAAATATACCTATCCACTTATAAACAAAATCGTGGAAATCATAAATAATGAAGGAAAAACATTTTGGAAAGAGAAAAACTTTACTGTAGAAATGGTTTCTGAAGATAAAAACTTGTATTCTTTCACCAATAATAAAAAACTAAAAGTGAGGTTTTATAAAGATATAATGGTTGAGTATTATCCTTCAGGAAAAACAATGACTTATAGTAAAGTAAATGATGAATTTCTATCTAAATCAGATCTAGAAAATTTGGTAGGGAATTACTATAACAAAGCATTAAAAGTTGGTTTCGATTTAAAATTGAATGAAAAAAATGAGTTGCAATTTAAGTTGTCTAGCAATAAAGGTTTTAATGATGTTACGTTTTATAATCGTAAATATGGGATAGCAAACAACTTTTTCTTAAAAGTAGAAAGAGACTTGTTTGACAGAGTAATAGAAATATCACTTACCTATGGTAGAGCTCATAATATTAGATTTAGAAAGAAAACCAATTTAAAATTTCAGCCAAAAATTTCTACAGAAAATGGCTCTATTGAGGTAACAACCATTGGTTCTAAAAAAGGGAATTCTTCAACAATTTTACTGACTAAAAATTATGCAAATGGCAATGAAATTTGGTACAAGAAATTTGGAGGAAGTAGTTATGATAAAGCAAGTTCTATTATAGATACTGAAGATGGTTATTTAATTATAGGGTCTACCAGTTCTTATGGAAAAGGGAATTACGACATGTTTGCCATTAAAACTGATAAAAAAGGTAAAAAGCTTTGGCAAAACACCTTTGGAGGATTTTATAACGAATATGGTTACACAGCAGAAAAGACAAAAACAGGTTTTATTATAAAAGGCACCAAACAAAACTGCCCTAATAATACTGATATCAATAGAAAATGCATAACTAATGTTTGGTTTGTTACTATAGATAAAAATGGGAAGGAAGTTTCAAATCAGCTACTTGAAGAAATTAAACATTAGTCAAATGATAAGGTTGAATGTTCTTTTGAAATATTCAACTTTGTTTTTCTTCCAAAAATTAAAGCTCTATTGTCAGCTTCATGACCTGCAGGAAAATTAAAAATAACAGGAATGTCAACAGGAATTGCATCTAAAATGAGTTGCTCTATAGAACTCCCCCATTTTGTAGAATTCTTTTTAATCAAGCTCATATTACCAACAACTACCGCTTTTACATTAGTAAAATAATTAGCTCTTTTTAAACTTTGTAGCATTCTATCTATAGCATATTTATACTCACCAATTTCTTCTATAAATAAAATTTTATCATCCGTATTTAATTGGCTATTTGAGCCTAACATCGATGTTAAAATTGCTAAATTACCTCCTATTATTTGACCTTGAATTGTATCTAAATTTTGTGTTCTATTGTATTTTGATAAAGGAATTTTATAACTCAAATTTTCTCCATAAAGTACTTTTTTAAATGTTGAGATGGTTTCAATAATTTCTTCGGGTTTTTCCTCTAAACTAGTAGCCATCATTGCATGTAGTGTTTCAATTCCTAAATTATGAATATGATTATGAAACGCTGTAATATCAGAATATCCAATAATCCATTTAGGATTTTGTGTAAACTTTGTGAAATCGAGCTTGTCTAAAATTCGTACAGAACCATAACCTCCTCTTGCTGCCCAAATGGCTTTTATGTTTTTATTATCTAACGCTTCTTGAAAATCTGCTGCTCTTTCATTATCTGTGCCAGCAAAGTGATTGTTTTGATGAAACATATTTTTACCAAGAACCACATATAGCCCCCAACTTTCAGCTAATTGTTTTGCTTGTAAAACCACAGCTTTTCTACTTGGTTTTAAAATTCCTGCAGGTGCAACAATTGCAATGGTATCTCCAGCTTTTAAATAAGCAGGGGTTATTAATTTTTCTTGAGAAACTAAAGAAGAAAACGTAATAAGAAATCCTAATGCTAAAATATTTTTTTTCAAAATGTAACTGCTTTTTGGGTTTTAAAAAATTAAATAACAGATAACAGTAAATGTATCCATTTTCAATGGTTTTAAAAAATTGCTTTTTTGTACTTTTGCACTTCAAAAATGATTCCAAAAATTTAAGAGAAACTTTATGAGTGCTCCAAAAAGATATACAATTACAGCTGCATTGCCATATACAAATGGTCCTATACATATTGGTCATTTAGCAGGTGTTTACGTTCCTGCAGATATTTATGCTCGTTATTTACGAAATATTGGTAAAGATGTAGCCTACATCTGTGGTTCTGATGAACATGGTGTAGCCATACCTATGAGAGCTAAAAAAGAAAGTGTTTCTCCACAAGATATTATAGATAAGTATCATACAATCATTAAAAAATCTTTTTTAGAATTTGGAATTTCGTTTGATAATTATTCAAGAACTTCTGCTGAAATTCATCATAAAACTGCATCAGAATTTTTTACCAAATTATACAATGATGGTGAATTTATAGAAGAAGTAACTGCACAACTATATGATGAAGAAGCAAATCAATTTTTAGCAGACAGGTTTGTTTTAGGAACTTGCCCTAAATGTGGATTTGAAGAAAGTTATGGAGACCAATGTGAAAATTGTGGTACAAGTCATAATGCAACAGATTTAATTAAACCTAAATCTGCAATCACTGGTAATGTACCTACTATAAAAGAAACAAAACACTGGTTTTTACCTTTAGATAAACATGAAGATTTTCTTAGAGAATGGATTTTAAAAGGCCATAAAAAAGATTGGAAACCAAATGTATATGGTCAAGTAAAATCTTGGGTAGATGATGGTTTAAAACCAAGAGCTGTAACTAGAGATTTAGATTGGGGTATTCCTGTACCAATTGAAGGTGCAGAAGGTAAAGTATTATATGTTTGGTTTGATGCACCTATTGGGTATATCTCTTCTACTAAAGAATGGGCTGCAAGAGAAGGTAAAAACTGGGAAGACTATTGGAAGAATGATGATACTAAATTAGTGCATTTTATAGGCAAGGATAATATTGTCTTTCATTGTATTATTTTCCCAAGCATGTTAAAAGCTCATGGAGATTATATTTTACCTGACAATGTACCTGCAAATGAGTTTTTAAATTTAGAAGGTAATAAATTATCAACTTCTAAAAATTGGGCAGTTTGGTTACATGAATATTTAGAAGATTTTCCAAATCAGCAAGATGTGTTAAGATATACATTAACTGCAAATGCTCCAGAAAGTAAAGACAACGATTTTACATGGAAAGATTTTCAAGCAAAAAATAACAATGAGTTGGTTGCCATTTTTGGAAACTTCATAAACAGAGTTTTAGTATTAACTCATAAATATTATGATGGAATTATACCAGCAGCTAATGAGTTTACAGAAATAGATGAAGATGTTTTAGCCGCTTTAAAAGATTATCCAACAATTATCGGAAAATCAATAGAGCGTTATCGCTTTAGAGAAGCAAGTCAAGAGTTAATGAATTTAGCTAGATTAGGAAATAAATATTTAGCTGATGAAGAGCCTTGGAAAAAAATTAAAACAGATGAAGAACGCGTAAAAACTATTATGTATGTGGCATTACAAATTGCTGCAGGTTTAGCAGTTGTTTCAGAGCCATTTTTACCTTTTACTTCTGCCAAATTAAAAAACATGTTAAACATTGTTTTTTGTAGAAAAGAAAAAGGGTTGTGTTGGTCAGACATTTCTACAAAAGAAGTTTTACTAAGGGCTGGTCATCAAATTAATAAATCTGAATTATTATTTTCAAAAATAGAAGATAAAACTATAGATGCTCAACTTGAAAAATTAGAAGCTACTAAACTAGCAAACGAACAAGAAAACAAATCTGTTGAACCTCAAAAAGAAACTATTGAGTTTGATGATTTTACAAAACTAGACATCAGAATTGGTACTATTTTAAAGGCTGAAAAAGTGGCTAAAACTAAAAAACTTTTAAAACTAAAAGTTGATGTAGGTATAGATACAAGAACCATTGTTTCTGGTATTGCAGAGAGTTTTTCTCCAGAAGACATTATTGGGCAACAAGTTTCTGTGTTAGTAAACTTAGCTCCAAGAAAAATTAGAGGAGTAGAAAGTCAAGGTATGATTTTAATGACTGATACACCAGATGGAAAATTAGCTTTTGTTGAGCCAGAGAAATCTGTAAAAAACGGCCAACAAGTAAGTTAATTTTAAACTTTTTTTACATTTTCTACATTCAAGTTATTTTTTACTACTTTTCGTGGTTTAAAAAATAATTATGTCTAAAAAAATAGCATTTATTGCATTCGTAGTTTCTCTTGGAGGATTTTTATTTGGTTTTGATGCAGGTATTATCTCTGGTGTGATGTCTTATGCTAGTCCAGAATTTAACTTAGATGACATTCAATCTGGTTGGGTAGTAAGTTCACCTTCCTTTGCAGCAATGATTGCAATGCTATTTTCTGGAAGATTAAGTGATAAAATAGGGCGCAAAAAAATTTTAATTATTGTAGCATTTTTATATGCAATCTCTGCATTATTATCTGCAATAGCTACTTCTTACGAAATGCTTTATATAGCAAGAATGATTGGTGGATTAGCTTTTGGAGCAGCATTAGTATTAGCACCAATGTATATTGCAGAAGTTTCTACAGCTAAAAACAGAGGAAAGCTTGTTGCTATTCAGCAATTAAATATTGTACTTGGGTTTTTTGCTGCTTTTTTAAGTAATTACTTTTTTAATAAATACAATACTCCAGAAAGTACTTTTCTTACAGATACAAATGTTTGGAGATGGATGCTAGGTGTAGAACTAATTCCAGCTTTATTCTATTTTATTGCATTATTTTTTGTTCCTAGAAGTCCTAGATGGTTGTTCTTAAAAGAAAAACTGGAGGAAGCTGAAAGAGTTTTACAAAATATTCATGGAGATTTAGTTGCTAAATGTGAAATGGATGTTATTGTAAAAAATGCTGAAAAAGAAGAACAAATAAAATCAAGAGTAAATATTACAGACTTAATTAAACCTGGTTTACGCTTTATTTTTGTAGTAGGATTAGTTATTGGTATTTTACAACAAATTACGGGTATAAATGCTGTTTACTTTTATGCAACTTCTATTTTCAAACAAACAGGAATTGGAACAGACGCTGCTTTTTCTTCTGGAATTTTATTAAGTTCAATAACAGTAATTTTTACCTTAATTTCTATGTATTTAATTGATAGAGCAGGTAGAAGACCTTTGTTATTAGTAGGTACTTTTGGTATTGCTTTTAGCCTATTATTATGTGCTTATGGTTTTAAACAAGCTACTTATCAACTTACTTCAGAAAAAATTGAAGCCTTAAGTTTTAGTGGTTCAGAAAAACTACAAACTATTGCCAATAAACAATATAGTTTTGATGTTGATTTTAAAAATGAATTAAAATCTATTTTAGGAAATCAAATATATGCTAAAAATGATGGTGAAATTTTAGAGGCAGCAACAACTATAAATGCAAATTTAGTTTTAATAGGTATTCTAGGTTTTATTGCTTGTTTTGCCTTTTCTTTAGGCCCTGTAATGTGGGTGTTATTATCAGAGTTATATCCATTAAAATATAGAGGTTTAGCAATAGGAATTATTGCCTTTGTAAATTCTTTAGTAAGCTCTATTATTCAACTTATTTTCCCTTGGGAATTGTCAAATTTAGGAAACGCTATGTCGTTTTTCTTATTTGGTATTATTGCATTAATTGGCTTTTTTATTATGCTTAAAATAGTCCCTGAAACCAAAGGAAAATCTTTAGAAGAAATTGAAAAGGAA
>Ga0228636_1000018_pt1 | contig 44867 bp, 80 predicted proteins | sample 45DmetaG_FD_182709 | JGI IMG/M metagenome (GOLD analysis project Ga0228636, IMG submission 182709) | Seawater microbial communities from Monterey Bay, California, United States - 45D | ecosystem: Environmental > Aquatic > Marine > Coastal | place: USA: California | collected 2016-11-03 | reverse complement strand
GAAGTTACAAAGATGTTTCTACTGACATTCTTAAAACAATGCCTGAGTACATGGCTTCTGTTTATCACAAAGAAGGGGCTCGTCAAGCTGCATCTTATGCGAGGTCTGTTGATGAAGTTACTGTTCGTAACGATAAGAGTAAGTCTGCTGATAGAAAGGATATGCCTGCAGTTGATGAAACAGCTAGGCAACACAACACATCTAACTTTTGGGATAAGCGAGGGAGCAAAGTTAGAAAGGATGCTCTTGAGGCTATTATTGCTAGGGATTTAGATGGGGTTTATTTAAAAGGGGATGGTCGTTATGTATATAAAAGTCAAAAGGCTCTTAATGCTATGAACCGTTCTGTAGGTTTTAAACTGTTTAGTTTGAATCCTGGTTCTGCAATAAAAAATTATAATCAAATCAAGTTAGTTTCTCTTACTCATGCTTTAGCATCTGATGAGATTAATCTATATGATGGAATGGTTGGTGAAGTTTGGGCTTTAAAAGCAGCCGGTGAGATTTCTAAAAATATTCGTTCTAGGGGTAACAAGGGTTACAATGAACAACTTGCTCAATTGTTTGATCCTATTGGTGGTAGAACAATGGAAACAATGGGAGATAACTTATCACGTACCGTTATTGGAGATATGTTTGATTTGAAGTTTTTACAGAATGGTAGGAAGTGGTTAGAGCTTCAAGGAGGTCTTCAGAATTTTGGTGCTTTGATGAATAACAAAAAAGTTGCTATTACTCAAAACGGTAAAACTAAGATGATTCCTTATCTTAATGCTTTTGAATTAGTTGATGGTAGGCTTCAATCTAAGAAAGGTCTTGATCCAGGTTATGCTATATCTTATGATTCAGAAGGTAAACTTATAGCTGGTCAAAAACTAATAGATGAACGTTTAAGAATGCAACAAATAATTGCTACTTGGAACGGTACGTTTGCTAAAAAAGATTCTTCTCTTATTGAGCGTAACATAATAGCTAAACAGCTTATTGCATTAAGAAAACATTTCATTCCAATGACAGCTAAGAATTACGCGTTTTCTGTTGGAACTCATGGAAACATTGTTAAAAAAAGAATGAACTGGACTACAGGTAAAGTAGAGTATGGTCACTTTACGTCTACTCTAAAAACACTAACTGAAGTTCTTACAACTTTTGGTAGGTCTGTTCCAACATTAACTAAGGAAGAGATTGTTAGTATGACATACGTAACAGGTTATTTGGTAGTAGGTACTTTACTTTTACCACTTATCACTAACATGCTTACTATATTTAAAGCAAAAGATGATGATGACGATGAGGATTTACCAAAGAAACTTGATTATAGAGCGATGAAAGCTAGGTCAGGGTATCTTTCATTTGATGATGATGGTATAACTGTTGAGGATAAGTATGACTTTCACTTAGATGGTTTTTTATTAAATCATGCAGGTTTAATAATGTCGCAAACAACTGATGAGTTTAACTCTATGAATATGTTTACATATCATGGTTTTAAAGAGTTTGCTAAAACAACTAATCCTAATGCAATTAACTTGACAATTCAAATTAACTTAGCATTGAAATTACTAGCTTACGAAACAAATCAAAAATCGGATACTTATACTAAAGACTCTGGACCTTATTTTTTTCAACAAGGTGGTTATAAAAGTGGTAAAACTTATGATGCCCTGTTTGATTTAGTTGGTATTAATGGTAAGAATCTTGATCCTGTTAAAGGTAGAGAAGATTATGAGTCCTTCAAGGCTACAAATTAAAAAAAAGGAGAGTGTCAAAACTCTCCTTTTCTTTTTTACAATTTTTCTTTAAGCATATCCGGAGGAGTAAGCGTTTCAAAATTGTTTCTAATCACCTCTTCAGATACTTCATATAGATTAGCATACAACTCATGAAATTCTTCAGGGTAAATGTGACTGTCAATTGCAATTGCTGCATTAATATTGTGTGCATAGAATTGCTTAATCAACTTTTTACTCGATTCTGAAAACTTAGAGTACTTACCTTTAAGAAAAAGGTTGAAGTCTTCTTCAAATTTACTCATGTTAAATACGACTATGTTTTTACCCAATGTGATGGTAATGCTTTCATAGTACGGATTTTTCTTTAAGACTTCATTTCTAAACGTATAGAACTCTTCTGTTGGTTCAGTTTCATATACACAAATTAACTTATGAGCTTCTGTTGAAAAACTCTTAGACGCAACATAAGTATTGTGAGGTTTGTACAGAGCTGATGCTTTTAATCCCAGTAAAGGGTAAAGCATCAGATGACTTTTTTGAATGTAAGTTGATGTCGCTAACATTAAGTTTTAATTTTTTTGTGAATAATTCTCTAAATCTTTTGCGTTTACTTTAAATGCAGGACCATCCTCAGTGTAACTAATTAAAACCATATTTGGACTCAATTCAAATTCAGCTCTGATGTAAACATCTGCTCCTTGATATTTTGCTTTGTTCATGGGAATAATGTTTTAAGTTCAACTTTTTCAAACCCTTTTGGTTTAATAATTTTACCATCTGCTCTGAAGATAGGTTTACCATCTGGACCTAATTTCTTCATGTTGTTCTCATGAATTAAATCAAAGATTGGTTCAATCATATCTTGTAGACCATGCTTAGTAATTGTTCCTACTAAGATGTACAGTTGATCACCTAGCGCATCTGCTATTTCAACTAAGTCTTCCTTCTTTGCAGCATCTAGGTACTCATCTAATTCCTCTTTTCCTAAAGAATGTCTTAGTCTTGCTTCACCAAGATCAATTAATCCTGGTTTTGTTTGCATGTCTTGTAGGAATTTCTCATGAAACTCAACTACTTGTTTGATTTGTTTTTTCATATTATTTATACATTATAGATTTACTTAACTTGTCTAAGCCTTTAACGATGTCTTCCACACCGTATCCAGCTTCATCTCTTAGTTTAAGGATGCTTCCATACTTCTTACCTACTACTGTAGAATAATTTTCGCATACTTTTTTTAAGTAGCTTATGTTCGGATCACTGTACTCCATTTCTGAAATATCGATAAGTATGCTTTTTGCTTTTGCATAGGTCATAAATAAAGCAGTCATTTCTTCATTTACTAACCACATCTTATCGCTAAATTCCCTGAAGGATTGCTGTAATTCTTTTTGACTATCTTGATCAGCTTCAACAAAAGCTTTTAAGAACTTAGAACTAAACTTTTCTATGTAGTTTCCAAATATAGGAAATTCTTTTTTTAGTTCTTGTCTTATGTATTTTGACTTACCTTCTTGATACAGGTCATCAACTATGTCGAAATCAACAAGACAGTCAGCGCACTTAGTTGTAATTCGAACTAAGCGTAATGCATCATCATGCGATGTCTTTACGTTTTCTTTCATTTGTTAAATGGTTTAGTTCCTCAATATTTATTTTCATTTTGTGCTTTTTATTATTGTTAGATCTCTTAGTACGTTGTTATCAAGACTTAGGTTCAACCTCTTAGTGTGAACACCTAAGTTTAAAATATACTCTTCTCCTGTGTTAGAGTAATGTTTCTTTCCTTTATTATAAAAGGAAATAGCTTCTGCTTTGTTTGTTAAAATTTCTTTGATGACATAACTGGAATAACTATTCCATACATCACATTCAAATACTATGTAAATCATAAGCCTGCTTTTTTAACGAAGTAGTTATATACTTCAGGGATGTGTTTTTTATAAGATGGTTGTTCGTCTTTACACCAATCTTTAATCTCTTGTTTTGTTTTGAAAGGCTTTTTCCAGGATTGGTTATTCATAATCATGTCAAACGTAAGTTCAAGATGTTCAATGAATGCACCTACTGTCCAACCTTCCCAGATGTGTTTATTATAATCAATGGTTGCCATAATTTTTTATTTAGTATACTGTAAAACCTAATGCTTTTCTAATTTTTTTTGTTAATGCACCCCTATCTCTAGGTAGCTTACCGTTAATTCTATCTTGAATCCAAGCTCCAGATAAACACATGTAATCAGAAAACTTTTTAATTTTACTTAGTGAGTATATGCTTTTTTCAGGATTTTTTTCTACAAATTCAATTGTATCATCTGCAATCTTTCTCCAAAGTTTGTCAAACGAGGCTTCATGTTTAGCCATTTTTTTAATATAGGTTTCTTTTCTCATTTTACTTCAGTGATGTTATCAATAAAGTCTAATTCTTCTGGTGCTAATTCAGACTCATCTTCATCTTCAGGATCAATTAAATCATGACAAATATAACCCGGTATAGCAGGACCACACGCATCATATATTTCTCTAAGAGTTATATTAGAATAACCCTGTGTTTTAATATTATGAATAACATGTTCTCCTGCAATTCTTGTATCAATTGAATCTGAATAATACCAATCAACAAACTTTGATGCAAGGATCTTTCCTTTTTTTGGTTCTTCCATTACTTAATCTTTAATTGTTTTCTAATCCAGTCGTTTGAAGACTTGTTGTAACTTACCATTAAACCAGCACCAGTTTTTACATTTTGCATAGATCCACCGGATCCATTTTCAAGAATGCGTAATGCAGTTGCTGCATCATATTGTCCACCGTCAGATGGTTGAAGACACATGTTGTCATAGTCTTCTCTACTTCTTGCTTTATCAATTTTATATTGGCTCATAATTCTTTATTAAAATCGGTTATTGTATTTTTTAAATCTAATCCTGCTCTTCTTAAAGAGGCTCTAGTTTTTACTTTCCAGTTAGTTGTGTAATCTTCTAGTAACATTTCTGCTAATTCTTTTTTGAAAGCTTTTACTTTCTTTGTATATCGAGTTAACTCTAACTCTAATTCAGCTATTAACTTTTTCTCTTCAGTAATTTTCCCAGCCATGATTGTTCTTTTTGTTTATACTCTTCAAGTTTCAAGTTAGCTTCAGCTAAAGAACAAAGGAACTCTTCATTTTGCTGAGTTAGTTTTTTACACTTTTCTTTTAAGTGTTCATTTTCTTTCTTAACTCTGTTAAGCTTAGTCAACATCTGAGCAATATGATTTGTTCCTACAGTTTTCTTGTATTCACCATACTGTTCCGACATTCTTTTTAAACCTTCTTTAAGAATAAATACTTCTTTCTTCAAGTCTTTATTTGCTAATCTTTCCCACATTAATTTTTCTGGTAGTGTAGGTGCACCAGTTCTCATTAAGAACTCATCTTCATTCATCTTAGTCATTTGATTCAATTTCATGATTCATTACTTCAATTTTTCTCATTTAACTTGTAGTTAGGTATTTGTTTTCAGTTACTTGTACTTTCTTTTTTGCTCTAGTGATGGCTGTGTAGAACCATCTAGCTGAATCCCATGCAGGCATTAACCAAGATGCATCTATGTAAACATTATCCCACTCTTGACCTTGAGCTTTGTGACAACTGATCGCATAACCATAAGTAGCTATGATTACATCTTTATTCCAGAACTTTAAGTTTCTTTTTGGTATGTTCACAAACAACATTTTTTGAATGTCAAATGAAAATCTAAACCATCCTTCTTCATGTGCATCAAATATTTGAGCACCGTGTAACGAAGGTTCTTTTAAATCTGGTATCAACACAACAATCTTGTTTTGATTCTTGTATATCAATGCTTTGTATATAGACATCTCTTCAGTTCTTTTATCAGGAACTCTTATTTCAGTTTCAAACAAAAGCTGAGGATACTTCATTTTAAAAGTTTCTCCGTTTGAATAATGATTGCTATTAGAAACACTAACCATTGCATCATTGTTCTGTGCATAATCTAAGTCTTCGACAGTTTTAAATCTTGTAGCACGAATTTTTTGATTATACAAAACACGCTTCTGGTTTGTAGAAGTAAGAACTATGTAGTTGTTATCCTCACGGATGTCTTCTAAAAGACTTTTGTTAAACTTTGGTAGTATCTGCAGGTCATCTGTTTCAGGTGCTTTAAAATGAGCTTCTTTGTTTGTTCTTAACTCAGTAGCAATGTTTAATAAAACACCATCGTATCTTTTAACTTCTGTTAGTTCGTACTTGTTTTCTTCAAAGAAACAATCTTCTCTCCAACTAAAGATGTGAGGATCTATTCCTACAGGTTCTAACTGAAAGCTGTCCAAGCATGTTAGCTCATAATTTCTTATGAGATCAGACTATATCTTAAATTAGTTTATATAACACCATTTGAATCCTTTATAACTCTTTCTTTTATTTTCACACACTTCTCCTATTTTACTTGTTCCATTTGAAGTATTTAATACTTCTCTTGAGGCATCTGATATAGAATCGAATGTTTTTATAATTGATGAGTTGTTATAGTCCAATTGAGCTACTCTTTTTCTTTGAGTATTAACCGAAGTTAACTCGTATTTTTTGCATTCATCATAATCTTCAATTTTTATAAATTGAAAACCTTTATGATGATTTCTTTTTTTATTAACACACAGCGAAACGTTACATGGATTTAGATTGTATTTCTCAAATTCAGCAATGCACGAAACAGTTCTTACGTAAATGCCTTTGCTATCTAATTGTACGATTTTACCTTTAGTTACTTTTGATAAAGGATTATATTTATTTCCGTAATTAGGATTGTTTTTTCCTGATTTTGTTATTGGAACTTTTCCTCCATCTGTAGCGTTTACTAAATTAAAACCCCATGCTTTAAACTGACTTATGTAATACTCTTCCAACCACCATTCTACTTGATCACTGATTATCTCATCTATTAATATTATTACAGGCTTTTCTTTTAAAGAATTAATCCATTTTGTTCTATGGGTTTGACTTCTTGTTTTTGCTGCGTATACATGTTGATTCAATCTATGATTTAAAGCGACTGTTGTTAATCCTACATACCGAATAATATTAGTACTAGGATCAAGTAATGCATAAATCTTTGTGTGTTTCATAATCAAAAATAAGAAAAATTTTAAACTAACTTCCCCCCGTTTCGAACTAATTGTTTAGCCCTACTCCTTTCGGATAGTCGTTGAACGTTACCTATTTTAAAAGGTCTTCGCTGCTGATTGCCCATTCGACATCTCTATAATTTTCAAACATTCACGCTCATCCTTTAGGATCACGTTGTAGTTTATAGAGCTTTAGGGTATCCCAGCAATTAGAGGGGTTTAAACTGGGCAACTATTCACCCATAAAAATGATCTTAGACTCTTTCTTTTGCGCATCTGTTAAAAGGTCATCAAGCACTCGTTTATCAATCATTGAGCATTCATCCACAATGTAAACTTTTTTTGGGTCCATCCCTTTTGATTTTCTAAATTGACCTGAATCATCTTTTGGAGAATACATTACTCGGTGTATTGTAGAAAATCTATTAGCAGGAACGTTTATTTTTTCAGCTAATCTGTTTACAGCTGCATTAGTAGGGGCCATCATTTTGGCATTTGAAAATTTAGCAATGTTTTCAGCAATAGTTGTCTTACCACATCCTGAATAACCTGCTAATAAAAAGAAGTTGTGGTCTGATTTTAAAAAGGTTTCTACTTTTTCTAAGGCTTCTCTTTGTCCTTTTGTGAACTCTATTGGCTGAGAACGAGCCTCAAATATTGTACTCATTTTTTAAGTATTAATAAACCTACAGGTTGATTTCCTGTAGGTTTAATTTGGTTTATATTACAAACATTTCATTTGACTCAAGAGTAACTGTCATAAAGTCTTCTTTGTAGTCAATGTTTAATTTTTGGTTGATGTTTCCATCGTAGAATCTGTTAATGAATCCTGGAATTTTTGGATCAATTACTTCCTCAACTTCCTTTTCTTCATCATCTAACTCAAGTAAGTCTTCTTTAGAAGAAGATTCTATTGCTTCTGGTTCACCTTCTATTTCAGCTACTCTAGCATCATACTCTTCATCAGATTCAATATGAATCACAGGTTCTTCAGATTCTTCTTCAAGTATTTCATCTGTTGTATCTTCATCAAGAAACATGTCGTTGAGTTCATCTTTCTCATCTTCGTCAATAAGTTCATCAGATTCTTCTTCTTCAATAACTTCGGTTATGTCTTCTTCATCACCGCAATTATTACAAAGCATTTGAGCTGATGCATTAAACACTACATCTTCTGAACCACAATTGTTACACATTGCTTTTTCTTTTTCCTCTTCTTTTTCTTTAACCGTATCATCCAGTTTTAAATCTGCAAATGCTGACTTTTTTTCTGTTGACTCAAAGAATGATGTAGCTGGTTGAGCATTTTCAATTAAACCTTTATCGACTTCTTGCAGTTCTTCAGACTTTTCTTCCTCCGGAGTTATTTCTAATGTTACATCTCCTGCAACATTAGCATTGTCTGGATCAAAAGGTTTTCCATATTGACCTGAATCTTTATCTTCTGTTTGCAAAGGATAAGCATACTCACGCTCAATCATTTCTATCTGTTCTTCAGATAAATCTGCTCCAAATTTCTCAACAACTTCTTGTTTAGTTAATGATTCTGTTGTAGCAATTGACTCTGGAAGATCATCCATTGACATAGTTAATTGCTCTGGAACTTCTTCTTCAGCAACAAACTCAGACTCATCTTCAACAGTAGTTATCTTGTACATAAGTTCAAGGTAATTACTAATCTTAACTTGTTGCTGATACCACTTGTTTGGTGTTTGTTCTGCAACAGCCTGCATGATTATCTTATACAAAGCCCACAGCGTACCTTTCTCTTCATACTTGAATGTAGGAACATCGTACTCTTTTCTAATTGTAGAAGCTTGCTCTATGGTTATAATCTTTTTATCGAAGTACAACAAACCAATTATCTTAGCATATTGTTTTCTGGATACTTCAATTGCCTGGTACTTCTTTTTCATGGCAATGATTGCATCAAAATGATCATGAGCTGATTCGATCATGTTCTCCATTACTTCTAAAGTATCAGTTAATGCAGTTCCTGTATGTTTTCTTGTCCATGCAGAATGTTCGTTTGATGATACAAATGCTGAGTTATTATCGTAAATGAATCCACCAATACCACAACTAAATCTTAATTGTTTATTGTAAGAGTTAGACCAGTTAAAGGTCATACCCATTTCTGGATCTTTATTTTGTTTCAGCTTCATAAAGCCTAATGCAACTTTCCCATCTGTACTTGCTTTATACATGTCGCCTTCAACGACAAACCCATGGTCCTCTAATAGTTTTAGAGCATGGTTTATTATATCACCGTGAGAAATTACGGTGTATGTTTTTGTTTCTACTGGTAAGGGTACAGCCCTTAAAAATTCTTCTGTTTTTTCTTTACTGATCATAAAAATTGCTCATTGCTTGTGAATACTCTGGATCAATATTCTTGATCTCCTTTCTTATCTTTTTTATATAGAACAATGTGTCAACACCATAGTCTTCAAATGGAACACTTGAATCTATTCTGTTAGCTATTTGTTCCATGCAGTTAGCTGCTTCAAGTTTAATGTTCTTAACTTCTAACAACACTTTTTGATTAGGATCTACTTCAGGGTTTTGAGATGAAAATAAATCTGTTTCTTGTTCCGGAGGTAAACCCCAAATCTCTTTTACTTTTACTAGCTTACAGCCTTTAGTTGCTACGTAATAACGTAACGTTTTTGGTAATGCTTTGTCATCAACAAGACCATCACCAATACATGTAGCCATAAGCTTCCATTCACCTTTTGCTCTAACTCCTGCACAATAGTCGAAGATGTTAGTGTTTTCGATGATAGTAATCTCAGGTTGCTTGTTGTGAACAAAGTAATTGTAGAAAGCAATTCGATTGATTCGATAACTTTTGTTTTTATGCAAAGGCTTATCTATTTCAAATCTACCCTTACACTTCGTCTTGTAGTGTTTAAACTTACCATCTTTGGTTTTTTTAACAAGTGGCTTCGGAAATTCTTTAATGAGCTCTAAGGCCTTCTCTTCAGATACTTCAACTCCTTCGTAAATACCTATGTAATTGTTTATATCAGGTGTTATTAACTTTTGGTAGTTTTCGTACTCAAGGTTAAGCATTGTTTGCTTTTCCCATTTTTCACAAATTTCAGTGTACTTATCTTCATACCCTCTTGGTATAATGATTTCAGCACCATCTGTATTAATCATTACAGGTCTAGCTCCTGGTATTTGTTCACAGATGTCTTCCATTAGCATAACTAACAACAGCTGACCGTTTACTGTAATACGCATTGTGAATAATGAATCCTTTAGGAATGAGTTATCTTCATTGGATAATCCATACGTTGAGTTTAACAAAATTTTGTAAACATAGTTCAATGGGTTACTCTTAGGATACTTCTTTCTATCTTCAAAGAATCCTTCATAAATATCACAAAACAACTTCTTAGGTATATGAGCTGGAGCCCACTTGTTTCTAATAGCAAGGTTTGGATAATATGAAGTAACGTCAAATGATTTTATGATAAAGTCTTTACAGGATTTGTAAATACCTTTCTTAGCACCATGAATACCACCTAATGCAAATGTAATAGGCATACCTCTGTACACAACATCTTTTTTGAAAGAACCTTTTAAGTTTTCCCCATCTAAAACCTTCCCTTTAAATTCAACTAAAGTTTCTTGAAATACTTTAGTTTTAAACTTTATGTATGGAAGTATTACTTCAGATAGTTTAATTTCTTTTCTGTAAGTCTTTTTCTTTTTCAGTTCATACTGTGGTACATCCATCTGCTCTGCTAACAACTTTAGGAAGATACTCTTTGCTAACTTTGGTTCTGAAGCTGATGTCAAATCCATACCAAAGTGTTTTGTCAGATTACCTCTTAGAAGTATTTCTGATTTATTCTTAAAGAATAACTCTCTAGTAGATAGACAATCATTCATACAATACCGTCTAAGCAACAGGATGTCTTGTTCGTTATGCGTCTGATCAAAAGGTTTGGCCATGTCTTCAACATTATGCCAATCCATACTGTACTGAAGCCATTTAAGAGATGACCTTTTAGCAGGATTATCGTAATTGTTAATTGCTAAAATGTCAATCTCTTTGAATGGATTATCTTTTGGATGATGCATTGGGAACTCACGCTCGTTAGCCCTTTTAATTATTGTTTGAGCTTTCTGAAATAAGTGAGTAGCCCATTCAGTTCCAGTATTTATCATTAGACCATAGGCAGATAAAAAAGACCTTGAAACCTGACTGTCAAATTTTAAACCGTTGTATGATACGAGAGTTGTTTTTTGTTTAATTACTTGGTTTAGAAACTTGTGGAAGTCTTCTGATTGATCTTCATAAGTGCTCATCTCAAATGAAATAATATCATTTGGATTAGCTAAATTTATAAACATCCCCAGAAAACAATTCTTTACAGTTTCATAGTCATATACGTATCCTTTGGCTAATTTCATTTTAATATGGTGCTACTCCAAAGAATACGTAATTACCAGTTCTTTCTTTTGGATTTGATTTATAATTAATTACAGCAACTCTATTGTTTCCTGAACCTGCAGTAAGTCTTCTTTCAATATACACAACTGTAGATTCACCTGTTTGCTCTGTATGTTTTCTTGCTGTAGCAACAGCTTCTGCTTTATTGTTAGCTGCTTTTCCAATCCATGATTCGGATCGCGTTGAAGGTACGTATAACAATTCCCATTTACGTGCTCCTTTAAAGACTATGTGTTCAACAGTAGACTTAATTTTGTTTGTATTTCCAACAGGTTCTTGTCTACATATTCCCCAAGCAGCGCCTCCTTTTTCTAAATCATCATGGTGTAAGTCAATAAAATCACCTTCTGATAATTTACTTGCTTTCCATCTATCTGTTACATCTCGGTAACCAGCAGAACAATTAATTTCACCAGAATAACCTTGTTCATGACCATGTTCTTCTCTTGCTTCTTCAACACATTCTCTGTAAGCTTCATTCATTGTTTTACCAAATCCACGTGCTATATAGTTATTTGCTCCCATTACTTTATAATTATTTTGTTAATGATTCTTTCTGCGAGTACTTGACTTTCATCGTCATTAGATTGTAACAATCCTTGAAGCTTAGTGTACTCATTATTTGTAACCCATTGCTTTTCATAAAACAAATCTAACTTCTTTAGCAGCATTGATGCAACATCTCTTTGAAGTTGTTTTTGATTTTGAATAAATTCATAACCTTTATTTGTTTTAGATGCAACGAGTTTATCAAATATTTGTTTTGCTTTTTGATAATTAGTTGGTGATGGCGTTTTAGTACCTTCAATAAGGTTATTACCTCGTCTTCCATATTCGAAGTCAACAGTCCAAGTTTGATTGTTTGGATCTGCTAATTCAAGTTTGACGTTATATACCTTGTCTGATCTGTTATCATTGTACCATAAATTAACTATGTTAATTATTGAAACCATAATGTTAAAGGTTAAAAAAGGGGAACCGAAGCTCCCCTTAACTATTGATTTTAAATACAGTTACTAATGAATAGCAACTAACTTTCTTTCGATTACATTTTCCATTTGAGAATCAAACTTTTCTATAATCATTACTCCTGGAACAAATGTAACTGCATCTGTTATAACCCAGTCTGCTTCGTTTACTTGTTCGTAAGTAGGTCTGTCTTCTGAATTAGGATATTTATCTTCTAGTTCATCTGTTGTTAAAAACCTACTCTTCTTAGAGTTTTTTTGTTGTGTTGTAACTTGCACTACACAACCTACTCCTTCAATCTCCATTGCTTTAGTAGACTTCATCCATCCTTCTTCTTCAGATGATGCTTTAGAAAGAAGTTTAAATAGATCTCCATTACCCCAGAACTTAATGTCTTTTACATTTTTAGTAGCTCCGTTTGCTGTTGTATTATGTAAACTCTTTCCCATCTTACTTATCTTTTTTTTCAGTGAAGTTTGCAATTTTGAATCCAGTTGCATTTAATGCAAAACGTTTTACAAAATCAAGAATGTCTTTCTCATCATGAAGATAATACTCGTAGAAAGTTTTGATTCCTCTTCTTTCTTCTTTGATTTCTTTTCCGTTCCCTCTTTGTACCTTAGCTCTCATAACATCACCATTGTCATCTAACTTAGGAAAGAAATGGAAAGTATCTTTCTGAGTCTTTGTGATGACTGCTAGTTGTTTTGTTTGAGGAACGTAAATACATTCTACATAAGGGCAATCTGTACTTGCTGCAATTAAACTAAATGTTGGTTCACCCATGTGAATCTGATTAACAATTAGCATGCTCTTTTGTTGGTTTACTTCTGACATAACTTTATTTTATTTACTACAAACTTACTAAATTATTTGCGAACTCAAAAGGTAAAGTAAAGTCTTTTTCCTGTATGTGATAAGCAACTTCTCTGTTAATTAATTTCTTTAATTCTTCAGCCCACATTTCTGATGTTTCAGGCGTTACTGTAAAGCAATACACATCATTAGCTCTATCAACTACGATGAAGTTAAAACTTACAGTGTACTCTTTTAATGATGGTGAATCTAATAATGTTTCACTAAGAACTTTGTAAATAGCTTCTTGTAACCAGTAGTTAAACTTTTCAGCAGATGCTTTAAAATCTTTAAGTAATCCTCCAGTTGTTTTAACATCACTCACGTAAATCTTTTTTAACTCGTGATCTATTTTGATAGCATCTAAAACACCTTTAAGTTTGTAAGTGAACCCAGGAACTTTTTTCTTTAATTCAAGCTCAAATGCAATTTCTTGATTGTCATTTTGAGTTCTTAATAAAGACAAAGCTTTTGGATTTTCTAAGATAGCGTTTGCTTTTTCTAAACACTTATCCCAAGATGCACCATCAACAATAGTTTTATCTCTTGACTCAACCATTATCTTGAAATACTCTATTGAGTTTTCATTGATAACTTTGTTGATTCTCTTTTCATCTCCTGTAAAAACAAGTCCGTCTTTGTTTGGTTTCTTATCGTCAACAAGTGATTGATACAAGTTAATCTCTTTAAGATAAGCTACAATTTCTTCAGCGTATTCTTGAAGTTCAGATGCATCTCTTTCTAAAGAAAGTAAATGATCAATACATCCTTTGATGCTATCCGGTGGTGTTGCTATACCCATGTTCACAAAGTTATTTTTTAACTCATCTGGTTCTAAAACCATACAGTGAACTAAAGAACCTTCATCAAAGTGCTTACCTTTCTTTATTTCTTTGTTTCCTAAAACATAATGCTCATAGTAAGTTTTAGGGCTATCCAATAATAATTTAATAGCACTGGCACTTAACGCCAGACTATCAAGATTTGCATAGAAATCTTCTTTGTTCATTAACTCTACTTCGTTTAACTCTCTTTTCATTTTTTCTTTTTTAATTCAAATTTAAACAAACTGCTTTTTTCTAAATTCCTGTTGTAATAATTATCTGCTATCAGTTCTAATTCAGATAAAGTTAAGTTCCTGCATAATGTTTCTTTTGATAATTCCACTATTGTATCTACAGGTCTTGGGCTTAACGTAATAAATGCATTTAATTTAGGATACTTCTTAGTAAATGTTTTTCGATCAATTTGTTCTTCAGCTTTGTTCATAAGCAAAGCTATTGGTATTATGCTGTCTGGTATATTAGACTCTTCTAAAATCTTCAAGACCAAATCTAAATTTTCATTTGCATCCAGCATTGAACTAAGTTTATGAAAATAATCTTCAGTAATAACTTTAGTTCCTGTTATTAACAGTAATTCTTTAATATGGATTGCTTCTTTTTCAGCATCCCAATAGTATCCTGAACCTCGTGCTGCTTTTTTACGAACCATTAGTTCATCAGCCCAGTATCCAGCTTTGTCATGCAACATAGATGGAAGAAGATAAATGTAACAGTTTTCATCAATCTCTTTTAACTCAATGTGTTCTTTTAAGAAAAGTTGTAATTCGTTAGTTAACTCATTTTCTTTTGAGTCTAAGTTTAAAACATCACTTACTTTTGAAAACAAATGGGTTTCTTTATCATGATCTAATTTTAAAACCAATGTGTGTTTTTCAATTTCTTTTTTCCTGTTGACTTGAGTTATGTTAAAATTTAAAAAGTTACCTAGCTTTTTAGGCACATATAAAGAGCATTCGCTTAACGAATATCTTGTTTCATCTTGATCTTCTCTGAAGTTAAAATTAGTTTTTAACTTAACTTGATGTAAACCCATCCACTTAATTTCGTTAAGGGATGGGTTAGATGACAATCTTTCTTTTCTTTCTGAATCATAAAATCTGTCTGGTAAAAGACAAACATTTGATGTTAACTTCATTATTCTAAAATTATATCGATTACTTTTTCATCTGATAATAAAGCATTAAACTTGCTGTTTCCTGTAATAACTTTCTTAGCTAATACAAACTTCAAATCAGATCCTAATACTTCTTGTAACACAAGTTGTTTGATTCTTTCAATAACTTTTGGCGTTACTTCTTTTTGCTCGATGTTAAACTGCAAGTAGTTAGTTAATCTTGTAGTTAACACGTAAGCTAAATCAGCTCTATATTCAGTACCTTCTTTAATAAGATCTTTAATTTTGACAGCTACTTCATCAAAAGTTTTCTTAGTATCTAAGATTTCTTGTGGAGTAATCATCTTATCCATGTTGTTATTAATGAACATGGAAAACATAGTAGTTACTTCAGGTCCAACACAAGCCTCGCCAATGTTTTGAACTAAAGGTAATGATTTGTTGTAGTCTTCAATTCCTGAAATAGTATTGAAGAAGTTTACTAATGCTCTTGGATTAACTTCAGGTGCGTCTTCTTTGATTACCTCTGGAGTCATCAACATAAAGTTGATACATCTTGCATCAATCTTGTTTTTCTCAGCCCATTCAGCCCATACATCTACTTCCCATTTAATATCGAAAGTCATGTATCTTGATTTAGCTGCAGCATCAATGTCCGTTACATTATATGTTCCGTCATCAGGATTTTCTGTAAGAAGAATGGTCCAGTTCTTAGGTAGTTTCCATGAAATGTATTCTTGCTTGTTGATAATTTCCATCACTGCTTGCATGAATCGTGGAGCCGCCCTCGTATAGTCATCAAGTACAAGTACACCATTTTCTCCTTTACCTGCAATCCAAGCTGGTTTAGAGTAACCCATGCGTGAGTTGTTTGTTAATACATAACCCATTCCCACGTAAGTTTCAATAACTTTATCTTCAACCCACTTACCTATTTTCTTACCATTCTTTTCTGCTGTCATATAGTATTCCTTCATTGGAATACCAACTAAGTCACCAAGCTCGTCTAATTGAGCTAAGTTGATAACTTCAAAATGCTTTAATTCTAATTCTTCAGATAGTTGTTCTACCACAGATGTTTTTCCCAACCCTGCTGCACCACAAATTGATACTGTTACAGGTTTCTTTCCTAAAGTCTGTAACTGACGGTTGTTTTTGATAATGTAACTAAGAGTTTCTTTTAACTCACTACTGTTCATTTTTACTTTGTTCATCTTAAAAATTGTTTATTTATTATTAAATCTATACTTACATCTACTGACTCAAGTTCATCTCTACAATCCCATTTTCCTTGAGCAATGTACCGGAAAGTATTACGGTACACCATTATTTGTTCAACATCATATTTCCATTCTACAGGTAAACGTGTATCGTTACCAGGTCTGGAACCACCTTCAAAATTAAAAACTACATGATCAAATGATGTATGTATTGCCATCACTGCTTGAGCTTGCCTTAAGTTATTAATATCATTTTCTGTAAAAGTTAATTCGCAATAAGTGATGTTTTCTATTGAACCTTGAGGCTCATTTTGAACATCTATGTTAATTGTTTTACTCATTTTAAAAAATATATCTTACTGTGTTCCATGGTACTACTTGATTGTGTACCAACATCAATTCATTAATCCACTTGGATTTATATTGGCGTTTGTATCTTATGTTTTCACCACCGTATTGAGAAGTTTTAGCTTCTTGCAACTTAGGTTTCCATAATAGTTTTTCACCTGGTTTATTATTCTGCATGTTTGATTCATGCTTCTTTACATTGTGTGTTAAGAATATAACTTCAGCCTTAACTTGATTTTTATATTCGTTTTTAACTCCGTCATTTAAGAGTTGAAATAACGACTTGTATTCTTCCAACCATCCTTTCCTTACTATTACAGGAGAAAAGTTAACATGTACATCGTAACCAGCCTCAATGAATAAGTTTATTGCATTAATCCTGCTAACAATGCTAGATGTTTTAGGTTCAAGCAAATCAGCATACACTTGAGGCATTAAGCTAAATCTAATCCTGATCTTTTTTTCAGGGTTATATTCAAGTAGCTTTTTGTTTACGTACTTCGTAGCAAATGTTCCCATTGCTTTAGGATGAGTTTTAAAGAAATCGAAAGTTACTTTCCAATCCCAATGCTTTAAGTGAAGAGCCATATCTGAATTACAACCTATATCGTAAGTGATGTATTCGTTGTGTGTCTGGTTAGGTTTTACTATATCTGCATCAAAGTATGCATGAGAACTAACTTTATCTAAGATTTGAGTTGTGTTTATAGCAACATTGATTCCATCATCTACATGCCTCTTACAGTAACAATATGTGCAATCATAACCACAACCAAATATAAAGCTAGGTGTTATGTAATCACTTGACCTTCCGGAAAACTTTATATCTAATGCTTTTCGGTTAGACTTTGTTATCAATTCTTCTAAGTATTAAGCATCCATCTTTATCTAGTTTAGGTTCTCTCTTAGGTATTAATTCAAATCCTTCATCTACTTCTGTGAAAGGCTTAGTAACTATTTCAACCTCCCATTCTTTAGGTTGTATTAAATGTGAATTTTTATACTCTTCTAATATTTGAGAGTGTGTTCTATTCTTTTTTGATTCCCCAACTCCGTAAGTCAATGCATGAATGACATCTTGCCTACTATACTTCTTACCCTCCATTAACTCCATAGCTTTTTGGATGCCTTGTTTGAAGGCATCTTTTATCCATACACTATACTCTCCTCCTATTATTGTATTGCCTGAACACATAAAATCAGAAGCAAGGATTTCCAAGTCATACCCATTCTCAATCGCTTGACAGTTTTTTAAGGATAGTTTACCTAGTCCATGTTCTTCTGCTAATTCATGATTAGTAATTGCCGTTATATCGTCAAAATCATTATTATTTGATGAAGCATAACCATCTTTTGTTTTAAATAATTTCATTTCAATAATTCTATTTATTTATAGCATCCTCTATTCCATTGTCATAACCATTTTCAAATCCTTCTTGATAAATCTTATCAATTTTTTCAGCTAATAAGATTATAATTTCTTCACACCTTTTCAATCTTAATTCAAGTGTTCTTGATGGGTGACCATGTAAAACTTGACTTAATTCTTTTTGTACTTCTTCTTTAGTTGTCATAATTTCATTTTAGTTTGTTTTTATAGTGAGGACATTCAGTTCTGTGTTTTTCAAGGTTTACTTGAAGAGTGTCTACTTTAGATACAAAACTTTTAAATGTTGTAACAATACTATTATGTAACTTTACCTCCTCAACTTTTTTATTGTATAATTTAACAAGTTCATTGTTTCTTCTTCTAACTGTATATGTATATACTGACATTACAATTACACTTGTTAACATTAGTAAGTTTCCTATGTTTATATTTAATTTCCTCATTTCAATAATTCTATTAGTTTATCAATTGCCGCTGATTCAGCTTCTTCGTATGAATTATGATAAAATTCTTCATCTGTTATAGACAACTGCTCTTCATCTGTAATGTACATTTCAAATTTAGCATTTTCTCCATGTAGTTTGCCGTCTTTACCTTGAAAGGAAATAAATGGACAAAGTATATCATGACCTATTTTATGTTTTTCTCTAAACCATTCAAACACTTGAGCTTTAAGAGGTGCTGCAATTATATGTGAAGGAAATGTATCATAATTTTGTGCAAAATCTTGTACCTCAAACCATTTATCTGAGTCAAAAGTTGCAAAACAATTTTCATCAAATCCTAATTCTTTTAATGCTACCGCCTGGGTAAAGCTTACAAAATACTTTTTCATACTACTTAATATTTTTTATTAAGTATGTTTTGTTGATGAATTGTATTGGAGGGTAGTGATGTATACACCTTTGCATTTCAATTTCTTTCAATGCTTGTTCTACATGAAGTTTAGCAAATTGTATCATCATGTTTTGTATAGAAGAAATGCTTAATTCTTGTCCTCTCATAAACTTTTCAGCTGTTGGTATCTTTTCCATACTATTTCTTTTTAAATTTCACATTACATTTACAACATTTTGCTGTACTTGGCATTCTTTGGTCTATTGGTATAAACCCAAATTCAGCAATCCATTCTTTACTTACAAATCTATTTCCCCCACCTTTTTCAAGGCTTGTTAAAAGGTCAATTAACAGTTCCCTGCGGTTGCTAACATCGTTTAACCGTAATTGCTCGGTTACGTACTCATCAATAAAGTTTGTGAGCCATTCTACTTTTTGGTTTCCACTCATATCTGTTCTTGATATAAGTTGGTTTAATTTTTCAATCTGTGTTACTTTCATTTCGTTTATATTTATTAAGTTTCGTAATCAATTCCGCAACAACGCCATACACAAACCGTTAGCTACAATTATTTGACTTTAGGGTGTTCCCACTTTTCACGTCCACACTTACATTTTGTTGCACTACTTGTTGTTGTGTCAGAGTCGAAAGAGCCACATAAAAGATTGCTAACACTTTGTACAGATAATTGCTTACGGCAGTCAGTCAATTGTTCTTCTAACCAATCTTTGTAATTATCTAAATCAAAATGCTTATCTGTTTCACCTACTGTTTCAGGCTTGTCTATTCTAAATTCTTGTTCGTATTTCCACATAATTTCTGTTTATTTTAATAATCAGTTTACTTTCTTTACTGTTTTAACTACTACACAGATAGTATCACCTACTTTAAACAAATTCTCATCTGCAAATGGAATATCTATTTTAATAGTTTCTTTAGCAGATTGCACGTAGAATTTCGGTAATGTTTTAAATCTACCTCTACGACCTTCATCTTTAGCTGATATAACACCTTTAACAATTTTAGTGTCGACTACTTCGTAATCAGAACAACTGTTTAATAGAAGAGCTAACATTAATATTTTAATAAATTTTTTCATACTACTTAATATTTTTTATTAAATATGTTTTGTTGATGAATTGTATTGGAGGGTGGTGATTTATACACCTTTGGATTTCAATTTCTTGTAATGTAGCTTCTACATGAAGTTTAGCAAAATCAATCATGGCATCATGGATACTCCAATCATAATAAATTGGGTCACCATCTTCATCTCTTGCCCCATTATAGTACAACTTTAATATTTCTTCAGCTGTTGGTATTTTTTCCATACTATTTCTTTTTAATGAGGTTTAATCCAACTCTCACCATCTACTGTACATAGATAGTGAGTCTTGGTTAATCCTTTGGTTATTAATACGCACCACATGTAAGCAGTCCACCTATCAAAAGGCATTGAATCTGCTTCTGGTACTCTAATTGCTTTAAACATCTTTTTTGATTTCTTCAATTGTTTCTTCAAACTTGTGCTCTAAAGTTTTACAATGATTGCATTTGCATTCATCAGGGAACTTGTAAGATTCTACTATTTCTAATAGGCAACCTTGTGCTTTGTAGTAAGCTATCTGTAATTTTTCTTCAGGACCAATGAAGTTTTCATTGATTGCTAAGAAGATCTTTTTTGATTTACAACTTATTGTTAACATTGTTTTCTGTTTTAATTTTAACCCAAGTGTTGTTTATAAACTTGTAAACTTCTATGTCGTAATGCCAACCCCAACGTTTAATTATGTCTGGGCTATACCGTTTGAAAGTTTTTTCGTTTACATACACTTTCTTTTTAATCTGGTTTCCATTATGTTTCGACTTTGAAACAACTTTGTATGGAACATCTACAGCTTCAAGGCTTTGTTTCTTTTCTTTTAAATAAATGGTTCTTATCCCTGCTCTGTGATCATTCTTTATACAACGCTTCATTTGCTCTTTACTTTCAAAAAGGTTACACCCATGTTTGTATTCATTATTGTAGTAATAACAAGTAATACAACTTGATGGTGGTATTGTCATACCTGTTTCTAAGGTGTGTTTTAATGCTTCTAAATCATTCATGTTAATTCAGTTTAATTACTTTACCTGATTCTTTTAAGTGATCTGCATCACCACTGATTGTTGATAATACCCACAGCATATTCTTTACAGGGTTGTTAGGAAGAGGAGCTTCACCATCTGTTAGATAGATTAGCGTAGAGAAGCGATTCTTGTGTTGATGATAGTAATCGACCACTGGGTTGAAATCAGTACCACCACGCTTCTTAATGACTATCTGAGCGTTAGGTTTATAAACGAAAGGCTCTTGCATTTGAGTATCAGCAAAGATTATTGTGAACTGATGTCCTGTCTTGTTCATGTGTTTAATTTCATTCATGAACTCGTGTATCTCTTTGTCGGATACCGATGCTGAGGAATCGATACCAATGAGTATATGTGAATGCTCTTGTATCCTTATGCCGAAGTCAAGTTCAAATCTCTTTGATTGCTTTCTCTTAGTTTTTCTTACAGTAGATTTTATTGAGTTACCAACGAATCTTCTTACGTAAGCTTTCCAATTAAACTTAGGTGGTTCAATTTTAAGATGTTTCTCTAGTAGTATCTCTACGTTACTAGGAATATGACCTTGTGATTTCTTTACTTGCTCTACTACGTTACTAAGAGTTTGAGCAAGCTGTCTGTCTATAAGCTTTTCTTCGGCTTCTGTAAGACCAGTGAAGTCATCCCAATTGTGATCAGGTATGTCCATTGGTGAACCGTTCATGTCAATACTACCTTCTCCTTCTGCAAGAGCTTCTTTAATCATATCACTTAAAGATTGACCGCCTCCTTGCTCTTCTTCTTTCTTTTCTTCTTCCTTCATCAACTTCTTGTAGTAGGTGTTTGTTCCTTCATTTTGAAGTAAGTCGAGGTCTTCAAAGTTTTTTAAGGTAACTCCACCAGTAGGAAGATTCTTTTCAGGAATACCTTGATTGATTTCAAGATCCATTGCTACGTTAGCAATCTCTCTATTTTTTAAGTGTTTGTATTCTGTTATATGGAAGAATGCTATGTGCATTAGCTCATGTTGAAGTAAGCCATATTTATGATCTTCCGATAAACTTTCCCAAAATTCAGGGTTAATTTTTAATTTGTAATTTAATCCGTTAAGTCCTACGCCTGCTGTTTGAATTTTACTACACCATTCTTTTTGAAGGTTAAGTAATAACAATCCGTAGAAGGGTTGTTTAAACATAAGGTTCTTACATACTACTGCAAGGTTGTGGTTAATGTCCATTTAATATTGGGATTAATGATTTTGTTTTCTTAATGTACTCTTCGTTATCTACTTTCTTTGTAACGTAGTTGTATGTTCTTTCTACTATAGCTTCTAATAACTTTTGAATTGATTCAGGAGAGGCTTCAGTAAAGTTTTTTTGTAACCATGTTACAGCTGCAGTTACATCTAATTCGCTTATTGCTCTAAAACCTGCGTGTTTATAAATCTCATTGTTTAGGTCATCATACGCTTTTCTAAGAGTTAAGTGTCCTTTTACTTGAGGATTTGTTATTTCCTTTATTAGTATTATGTACCAGGTTAATACAGTTGCTTTGGTTACTTTGTTTTTTGCTAGGTTGAGTCCTAAGCTTGAGTTCTCAAGATCATTTGAGTTTATTAAGTCTACTATTTTCCTTTCTAATTGCATCTTTTAATACGGGTTTAAAGAATAATTTTGTGTTACTTGGACCATGCTGTTTAACACATTCAGCTATATCTTTTTCTACAGTAAAATATATGTAGCTTATTCCATACAAGTCTTGATACTGCTTCATAGCTTTCATTCCGGCTATGTCGTTATCAAACATTGTGAATATGTATTTGTACTTAGTTTTGTAGAAATCAATTTTATCTTTAGGAACATGTACATTCTCACTATCTGGAGCGATGTATTCAATACCTTTAATTCTCATTGACTTTGCAGCACCTATATCTTTCATTGATGATGCTATAATTAAGCACGGTGCTTCAAATTTAAGTTGTTCACTTCCCTGAATGAACTCTTTAACTTTAATAAACTTAGCCTTAGTATTTTTTGGGTTGTATATTTTACAAAGTTCACCTGCCTTATTAAAGTAACCGTAACTCATAGCCGATTTAAAAACCATGGACTCTGAACTGGTGCCTCTAGTAATTGTTATCTCGTATTCAGATAAAGGTTTGATTATGTATTCTTTTAAGAAGCTACCACCTATGTAATACTCTTTGTAGTATTCTTCATCACGTTTGTTCCATTTTCTAATGGTGTGTGATGTAATTTCTTTTGTTGTTTTTTGATAGCCTGATCTTTTTAACCCTTCTACTTTGAAGTCTGGATCAGCTTCAAACATTTTTTTAATCTTAATGAAAGCATCTTGTCTTGATGGTATATCAAATAAGTGTTGTGCTACGTCAGCAATGTCACCATATCTACCAGAAGAAAAATCTTTAAACCTATAAAAACCTTCATCTCCATAGAAAATAACCATGCTTGGTGTATTATCTTTAGAGCTGAATATAGAACGTATTTTAACTTCTTGGCCTGTTAGCTTTTCTTCTAAGTTTAATAGTTTCTCAAATACTCTTTCTGAAGGAATTGGAAAGTTTTTATTGTTGTACTTTACAGTTGTTATCATATCTCTAAAAATTAAAAAAAGGGTTGCTAATATACAGCAACCCTTTAAACATGTCAAATTTATTTTTACTTAGAATGCTTCTTCATCATCTCCATCGATGTCGAATAATTCTTCATCTGAGTCATCTAATAACTCATCAGTTAAATCTTCATCATCTGTTCCGTCAATTAATGATTCGCTTTCTTCAGATGACTTCTTATCAGCAATGATGTGAACTGCTTGATCGAACTCAGTAACTAAACCACCTTCTTTAGCAACAACTGTTTTAGCTGTTCTATAATCAGGTAAGAAACAGTAGTACACATCGTACCCTTTACTGTTTACTTTTTGTTCAGCTCCTACTAACCAACTCATGTAAACATCTTTAACTACTTTCTGTCTGTTGAAAGCAGAAGCAATTTCTTCAAGTGTTTCAAACTTACCATCGATTTCATCTAACCAGTCTTTACCAACAACATCGCATAGTTGCTGAATGAACCCTAGTATTTGTTCAACATCTGTTTTGGTTTGTTCGCTACCATCTTTCTTACTAGTCCAGCTGAATGTTCTAATAGGGTATCTTGTAGCTTTAACACGTACAGTTTGACCTAAGTACTGTCCTTTACTTGGATCTCCAAACACTTTGTCGAAACCTACGAAGTCTTTACCCATTGGTTTACCTTCTAAGTGTAACATTAATGTCCACTCGTCTTTACCTTCTTCTCTAGGATTATCGCTTTTCTTTAACTCTAACTTGTTAATTTTTGCAACAATGTTACCTGGCTTTAATTCTTTTGAAATAAATGCTTTCTTTACTACTTTAGTTGAAATTCCCATGACTTTACTTTTTATTATTTGATTTAAAATTATTTACTTTTTTTTTCTTCGATGTAAACATCATTCCAGTGTGTGATTAGATTATCATCTTCATCATACTCACTGATTAATATTTCTTTACCATCTAGTCTTTTTATTTTACAGCCAGATAAGACATCATCACCTGGTTGGAAACAAAGATAATTTTTATTTCCAATTCTTGTCATAAATGCAATAGCTTGTGCCGCTGCAGATATAGACTGTTTGTTTTTACCTAGTAAGTTAATGTCACTAGATGTAAACTCTGCTCCATCCTTAAGGATGTTTGTATCTTTAACGTGAGCAATATAGATAACATTGTCGGCAATTTGTTCTACCATGTTAGTTATCTGTTGGAAAGCAGCTCTTAAGTACTGGTATCCAGAACCATTTGGTAAAAAGATAATACTTCCGTACTTAGCTTTACCACATGTAGGTAACAACTTACCGTTGTCATCTTTCTTAATCCATGAGTCCTTACCCATTGGAGTTTTCATATACAATCTTTCAGCTTCCGGAATACAAAATTCTTCTAGCTTAGTTAATGTATCTATTGCTACATACTTGTAAGGATTACCTGCTTTCTTAATGGCTGCTAATACTTTCTTTAAAGTCGTAATGTCTTTAGCAAAAGTTATCATACCATCAGTGGTTTGAATCTTATCTTCCAGGTTAATCACTAAACAGTTTGGTATTGCTGCAACAGTTGTTGTTTTACCTATCTTAGGTTTACCAAATATTAATAAAGGACTTGGGTTAATAAGTTGACTCTTTGTTGGTTTAGTCGGTAAGACAAACCCTACTTCTTTCTTTTCTTCACTCATTTATTTGCTTTTTTAATCATTTCATTTAACCACGGTTTGTGTGAGTCTGGAACTCTTAATTGAATTGCTGCGTAATCACGAGTTGTCATTTGATCCATAGGTAAATCTAAATCTGGATCAGGTAAACCATTGTCATCATCCTCATCGTCATCAAACCCTTGATTGAAAGAAGTAGATTCAACTTTCTTAGTTCTAATAGGATTTGATTTAGGAATTAAATTCGTATCTAATAACACTCCGTTAATAGATACTACTTCAAGTTCTTCTACAGGGATAACGTAATAAACACTTTGTTTATCTTTACTTGATTCTTTATGACACTCGTTTCTTGGATTAGGTTTCCATCTGTAAAGAATCCTTTCTTTCGTGTTTATTAAATCACGATCTTTAGTTGTTTGTTCAACATAAAGGAATCCTTCATGATCCATTTCGTTATCCCAAAAGTTAACAGCTAAAGTTTTTACCTTATTAATTTTTGCTGGATAAAACAACGTTGGCTTATAGTAAGGCTTTTCTTCTTTAAGTAACTTAAAAGTTTTTTTGTGGTAACTTAAAAGTACTTCTGCTTTGCTCTGCATCTCTAATTTGTTGTCCATTTTTTATTGTTTAAGGTCTTGACCTGGTGTATCCATTTCATCAATTCTCATGTGTTGAAACTCTGCTTTAAAGAAACTCATACCTGTATCACCATTCCTAGATTTAATCCAATGGAACACTAAAGTTTCAGGATCATCAATGATGTATCTTTCAGGTCCATAAAATCTTATCTTTCTTTTTGCTGGTTTGTTAATACCAACCACGATGTCTGCATGTTGTAGCAAACCATCACCACCATATATGTCTGACTCTAAAATATGATTTCCATACTTACCATTCTCATTTCTTTCAGGTCTATCTGTTTCCCTGTTTAACTGTGTCAACAGTATGAATGCAATTGGAAATTTCTTTTTAAGTTCAGTACAAACTTCACCCAGGTTAGCTAACATTTCTTGCTTACCTGATTCTTCTTTTACTTTCTTAACTAATACCGAGTGGTCTAATGTTATTACAGTGTTAGTATATTTCTTATATGGACTACCATCTTTTCTAGTTAACTCTACTGCATGTTTTTCCATGTACTGAATAATTTCAGCACGGAACTCTTTAACAGTAACAGCCTCATCGATTACATCTATTGGATACTTTGATGCATTTATAGCATGTTGTCTACATAATTCAATTAGGTTGTCATCAACTACTACTCCTTCTTCTTCAGCACTACATAAATGTTTATATGTTTTTTTAGTTACTGCAGAGAACTCACGCAGTTTAGTTGTTCGACCAAACATTTCCAATTGAAACTGTAGCACACGTAATGATAGCGCAGGGTTTAAAACAAATCCTTCACGAATTAACTGGTCAATCAATAATGTTTTTCCTGATGCAGGTCTGGCTCCGATTAATGTTATCGTGTTGAACTCAAGACCTTGCATACTTGCATTGTTAAACGAGTTCCATGGCGTTTTAAACGTAAGGATAGTTCCTTTTTGTTTACCACGCATGTAGTTTAAAGCCTCGTTGTAATGCTGTTTATGACTTTTCCATTTCATATTACATTTGTTTTAAAGAACCTGTGTTCTTTGTTTACATTATCACCATCAAGAATCTTATCGCAATAATTTGCCAAGTTTGATTTAACAATCTTGTTAACGTCTGCTTTGCGAATGAAATACATTGATGTTTGTGTGTACTTGTAGTTTGCTCTTCGCTGTTCTTCTATGTAAAACTCAGTTGCTTTGATGATAACATCCCAAGCGTATGAATCTTCATACTCTTGAAAGAACCAAATGAAATTTCTTTCCAGGTCCTTAATGTTACTTCTAGCATAAGCGTTACTCCCAAGTTTTCCTTTAGGAAATAATTCAACATACTGTTTCAGTTTTTCTTTGTAATCTGTTCCAAGTATGTCATCTAACTTAGGTTTCTTTTTTGCATAGAATAAGTTGTCGATGGACTCAAGTAAAGCTAACCCTTTTGTTGTAATCACTATGTTGTTTTCTTTTACTTCATAGTAATCTTTAGATAGTTTATCCAAGTGTTTCTCATTAACTGGTAGCTCGTTATATATGTTATACAATACTAAGTAACCAGCAAAAGATAACCTTTCTTTTTTTAATTTTTCAAAGAGAAATGACTGCTTTAATTTTTTCATATCGGGGCTACAAATTTACGAAATTAATTCAGAATTTCCTTGTGACTTAATGATTAAGTTAGCATTTTTAAAAACATTTTTCAGGTTTTCTTCATCTTGCCAAAAGGTGCTTGAACTTTCCGGTAAAAAGAATTTTTTACTTTCTTTATGCAGCTTCTTTGCATACGGATATGTAGTTGGATTGATAAAAATAACAGGTACTTTCTTGCTGTTCTCTTCTAAGAACTCAAAAAATACTTCGTTAAATATGTTCCAATACATTCCATGATCTGTCGTTGACTCATCACTGTGAGTTCTGTTAGTTACTAAATGAAATGTTTCATCATCTATTAAGAATGGAACTGACTGTTCTGCTGACACAACAATTAGTTTCACTTTGTTGAAATCCACTCTGAAAAATTCAGTGAACCAGTTCTTTAATGGTGGTTGGAACTTAACTCCATTACTTAATTGGGATAACAAATGATCCATGAAATTGTAATGTGCTGTTCCTTCAACGTAACTAACTAAAAACTCTGACCAAGTGGATGTTTCCAGCTTGATTTTAAGTTTATTATTAATATCTTTGATTTTTAAATCGTTACTCATGAGTTCTAATAAAGTTGAAATTGTTAAAAGAGAATCAATCATTAAGATTGATGTAAGTTCTAATGCATACTATGCAATTAAGAATCATACGCTATCTTTAATAGAAGAGTTGGAAGATTCCAAAGCTTTCTTTATTAAAGTAACAGATGAACCAGATAAACTTGAAGGGCATGAATATACTCTTAAGATTTTACTTGATATAATCGCTGAAGTTGAACGTACTGCTGTAGCTAATAAGCAAGTAGAAACTATCGAGATTGTAGTAGAAGATTCTAAAGATCCTTCTTAAAGTTTATTCCTACAAACTCTCCTATTAAATAAAGCTTTTCAATTACATCTGATAATTGTTCTCTTGATTGGTCTGCAAACGATTTGTAGACCTTTTTTCCATCAATATAGTGTGTTAATCCACATCTATCTTTGATGTCTTTCTTGGTTTCTTTCTGGTCCTCACCAGTTTCATCTGCGATTTCTTTAATCATCACATGTATCTTAGCTAACTGAGCCTTTGTATTATCAGGCTCGTTAGCTTCGAATATGCATTCAATTTCATCGTCTTCTGTAAGACCTTCAATGAATGTTTTAAATCTGTGTTTCATAAGTCCGTCTTTTGGAAGGAACTTACCATTTACTTTTTTGAATTTAACTAGGCATGTCTTTTTCATACGCTATTTTAAAATGACTAATGCATTCATCTTCGATTAATTTTAATTTTTGAGATACTAAATCTGAAATGGTTTGCTTAGCATAGTCACTGAACTTTGGAAAATCTTTAGGAAGATAAGAGAAGCGTTGAATGTGAGTCTTGATGTAGTAAACTGTGAAAGTTTCTAGCACTTCATTAGCTTCTTCAGTCATCGAGATGAGATATTCTTCATCACAATATTTAATTTTTAAACTAGGTCTATCTATATAAACCATTGAGTTCTCAATTAAAAACTCTAACCTCATTGCTATCCATTGATAGTCGTACTTATGATTTGCCATTTCTTTTACAGTTGTGCTTATCATAATATAACAAAGATTATTGAGCAGTCCATTCTTTTTCTTCCAGAAGTTCATCTAGTTTTTCAAAGTTTGTATCTTCATACCAACCATCTTCATCAAGCTTGTCAATTTGTTCTTCTGATAAATCAGATATTGGACCCACTGCTTCATCAGACGTAGCATCGATTTTGTTATTAACATAATAGGCTGCTTTCTTGAAGTCTTCTTCTTCAAGATCTCTTACTTGAACTATACCATTTTCATATTTTACCTCACCGTAAATATAATTACCTGTTTCTTCATAGCATAATACAAAGTCCAGCTTTAATGTTTCTGATATGAATACACAATCATCTATGTTTGGATTGTACTTTGATGAGTATTGAACCGCAATGAAAGAATGATCTGGTTCGTTTGTGTCAACCTCTTGTATGTATATGTCATGAAACCATCCTTCTATAGCTTTATCCATGAAGAATGGTAGCTGACCATGGTTAGTTTCATTTTCTAACTTAACCATTTTTTTAAACATTGTTTCCAATGGTTTTATCTTATCAGGAGTTCCTGAAAATGTTATTGTATTTGAACACCAGTTAGCCATTATTCAAATTCAGGATTACATGTTGGTTTCTTACCGTAATTACTTCTTACTTCAATAAAGCTTAGTCGGTTTACTGTGATGTGTAACTGCTGTCGATTCCTATGTTTATTGTTTTTCGCCATTTTTATTTATAATTGTGGGTTTATAATTATACTTTCTTTCTATAGCCCAGTTGTGACTTCTTACAGCCAAAGGGTATATGAAGTTTTCCACGTAGTTATCAAAGTTTTCAGCAATGAAACTATCGTGATGCCTTTTCTTTTCGTACTTGTTCTTAATATTTAAGATTGTTGAGTGTGATTTTAAATCAAAGCACTCTTTCATTTGTTCACTTGTAAGTTCTAGCTTAAGCATTATTTGGATTGCATGATACTTCATAGCAATGTAATATTTATCTCTTCCCTTATAACGTTTAAAATAAGCGTTGAACTTAATGTAAACAGGGTGACTCAAGTATAAAGTTTTAGCTTGTTTTTTTGATTCCGGATAATACAACAGGTTTATCAACCCATGGTTCACCGTTGTAGATAGATTTTTCATCTTTTGTCAAATTTTTATATGAATAGTCTGGATAACCATTTAACATGATTTCTTCATCCAAACATGATTCGGTTTTATGTCCAAGGTAAGCCTTACCTTCAAACATTGTATTTACATACCACAATGTATCTTCTTGATGTACAAGGATTGATTTCCTTACTTCATCTTCTGTGGTGTCTTTTAGTATGTCAGCAATTTGGATAGGAGAGCAACCACCATTTACCATGATAGATACTTTCCTATGCCAATCTCTGCTACGCTCCATGTGTTACATCTGGTTTAATGAGTTCTTGTACTTCATCCATCAATTCTTCTAGCTTTTCTTCTAGCGATTCATCATAAGGTTCAAAGCGATGTATGCCCCAATAATGATATGGGAAACATTCTTCACCTAACGGTTTTTCGATTAGTTTTAAGCCAATGATGGGTGATGATAGTAAGTGCACAACACTGTCTGCAGTGTAAACCTCACCTTCCTTAACATGCAATTCTTTTGGAATATTAGCAGGAATTTTTGTATCATCGACACACTTAACTTTAAAAGGTTCTACGTTCATTAGTTCATAGATATTAATTCTGTTTTCAATCCGTTTTCTTCTAGTGATTTTTGGATTTCTAATAAGTCCATTATGTCACCTTGTTTAACGCTACATTTCCCTACACCATGAGTGATTATAACACATTGTTCAGCCTGAGTGAAATCGTGCTTGCAATAACGTATTAGACAAGCTCTAACGAAGTTAACGTCATGCTTATCATCATTGTGTAATACCAATTGTTTTTGATGTGTCATATTTAAAAATCTTTTTACTGTTGAAATCCTTTAACGCACTCTTAACCCATTTAACGTCAATTGTGTTTTGATAACATAATATATGAATTATTGATGTATCGTTTGGGTTTAATCTTAAAAACCTACCAATTTTTTGGGCGAGTTTTTTTTCATTGGCGTAAGCATGAGTTATGATTCCAACTTTTAAGTTGGGGATGTTAGCTCCTTCAGCTATTTGTTGTACTGATGCTAACTTGTTTATATCTCCAGTTAAAAACATGTTGAAGTTTTCTTTAGAGAATCTATTTTTGGAATGAAAGGTGTACTTACATATCCTATCTGCTTGGTCTGTGTAATCGGTAAAGACTAAAGTTTTATCTACTTGTTGTTCTAATAGCCTTTTAGCATACAACACTTTCGTTTCATACCCTTGCATAGCTTTCATACGCATGATTCTTTTCATCATTACGCTTTTTCCATTTGCAGTATCTACAGATTTACAGTGCATGTTGTACGAGTCTACTTCACTCATACTTCCTCTTCTTGTTGGAATGTTTTTGTTTCTACTTAAAGGAAGCATGTGTACATAGATTTTGTAATCGTTTAGCATGTTGTCTGCTATACCATCTTTTATACTGTACTCATAAGTTTTAGGGAAAAACTCAGCTGATGTAACACCTGCTTCTGAGCTTGCATATCTTGGGTAAGTTCCGGTAAGTCCTAATACAGGACCTTGATACCTTCTTAACCAATCACCGTGCTTCTTTTTAGCATTGTGTGACTCATCGCAATAAACGTAATCATAATCGAATGATTCTTTATGTAACGATAAATATGTAACAAATGTTATACGGTCTAAGATGTACTGTAAGTCAGCTTCTCGTGCTTGATTAATCCATTCTTGTTTAACAGATAACTTAGGCACAACAACTAGAAACTTTGAGTAACTTCTAAATTGTTTTACCATATGTTTTAAGCCAAGTCTAGTTTTACCAGCACCAGTTCCTAATACAGCACATGCATACTTTTGATCACCTATTGCTTCTAGGCACTTGGCTTGTATGATGTCTTTTTGGTTCATAATTTTAATTTAATAATCCTAACTCTCTTGCTTCTATTGGATTACTGTGGACCCAAGTATGACAAGTTCTACAACTTGTTTTCCATGTGTTTGTATCCAAGTAATTTTCTCCAGTACGATACGCTGTGTGATGTATCTCTGTTCCTACAGTAGTACAATTAGCAGTATTGATTTCGCAATTAGGATTGTTGGTTAAATATTTATTACGGAGGACAGTGTATATCCTATCCTCCATAACTTTTTTATCACTTCTTTTTTTGATCTGTTTCGTAGTGGGTTTAAGCTGAACGTGTTCTTTTCTAGCACATGATTGGCATAGTCTGAATCGTTCACCATCTACCATCTTATTTTTAAAGATTGGTCTTTCATTTCCACATCCGTTACAGGTCTTTAATTTCATAGAGTTGCAAAGTTTTTTGGTAAAAAATGTTCATCAATTAACTTTTCAATAACTTCTTTTCTTTTTATTCCTAATTCTTTAAAAGACAATTTGTTAATGAACTTTTTACTGACTGAATCATCATTGCAAATATCGGAAATTAATTCTGAATTTGGAAATAATGCAGTCAACCATGCGTTTGTTTTTTCTATGCTAAGCTTTTGTTTCCAGATGTTAATGGATTGTTGAACAGCTTTGTGACGCTTAAAGATTTTAGTTTTCTTAGCACTGTTCATTACATAAAGTTCTTGAGGTGTGTAATAATCTAATCCCATTAGACATCTTTTGTACAATTCATTTTGTACTTTAGATAGACTACCATAGTCTACCACTTTTGATTCATTAGCGAATTGCTTTGCTTCTAACTTACCGGAATACATTAATCCCTGTAAGCTATTAAATCTTTCAGTTTTCATATCAATAAAATTTGTTGGTTTTTATTCTTCTTCTGATGACATATCATTCATTGGAAACATGTCTGGATCCAGTGTTGTTATGTCAATTTCTAATTCTACATCCTCCTGGATGTTCATTTGCTCTAGGTCAGAGTCTTTAATATCAAGGGAGTGTGAGGCACAAGAGCTACCCATGTTTCTTTCTTCCATGTACTTCAAGTCATCTTCCGACATCCTTAAAAAGGTTTCTATCGAAAGGTTTACTATTTTACCGCTTGGGAGTTGATATATGAGCACTTGATAACTTTTTTCTAAAGTTACAAATCAAATAAGTCTTCTTGCTTAGGTAAATTACTATTGTACGTCTTTATTTGCGATACTATGTTTAAACCTGTATATGCTTCAATCCAGCAATAAGACTCAATAGGGCTAATCTTAACAACTTTTACCCTTACTTGATCTTGTTTGTCAATTAAATCTCTTTTTTCATAAGCTTCCCTGTTTAAACTAGGATACACTGATATACCTAAAGGAACTAAAACATAATCCCCTTCTGCTATATTGTTGCTATCCATATTTACTTTCTTGTAATTCAGGAAATCTACAATTCTATCTTTATCAGAGCTGCTAACTCGTTCAATAAAGAACCATAGGAGTTCTCTTCTTCTTTTTTTACTTACAACTTCAAGCTTATCGATTATAAGGTTTACTTCGTTTTCTTCAGTCATCTTGGTTTGTTTGTATTACTTACTACTATAACAAATGCTAATCCTGCTAATGCAAAACAACTTGGTATTACAACTAAAAAGAATAACCATAATCTTAATGCTGGGTAATAACTTATTGTGAGTCCTGCTAACATGATTAGAATAATGCATATTACTGTTAATATAAAAGGGTTTTTCATTTGATGCAACTTTTAAGTTTATCAATGTAATTATTTTCTTGGCAGTATGCTGACTGTAATGCTTCTAGGTATGCTGACTCTGATGTGATGTGATGATAGTAACGCGCCTGCATTAACGCATAGTCCAATACGGATTCTTTCCACGAGTCATACTTAGCAAAGTCGCTGTCTGACACTAGTGCAGTAGTAGGTCTTCTCCTAGCTACCTTCATACCAAAAAGGTTCTTGTTGTTTTTAAATAGGTTAGACTTAAAGTTACCTGACTCTATACGAGCTTGAGCTAACACTACCCTAGGGAATCTAATGTTAAGTTGCTCAATGTACTCTACTAGAAGTTCTTTACTGAAAGGTTCTTCTTTAGAAACAATTTCTTGTTGATGCTTTTTAGCTACACTAGGTACTACTATGTTAGGTTTTTTAACTACATACGCTATTAACGATATTGACAATGTTAGTGCTATTCCCATTAGAATACCTAATACAAAATGTAAAGGGTTTATCATTTCTTTTTATTTAGTAAGTGTTTATCTACTTCTTCCCAGTATCTGATGTGCCTCTTTACTTCAGACCTTGATGATTGTATTCTAGTTCTGAATGTAAGCAGTTGCCTCCATGTATTACGTTTGCGTATTAGACCGTCAGCTTGTTCGCTTGGCGATAATTGATATAACATTTTAATTTGGTTTTTTGCTACCTCCACCATCTTTTTCTTTGTGGGATTGCTGGTTAAACTTTAGCAGTCTTTCTGCTATCTTTTTGTTTTCTTCTTGGTTATCTGAACGTTCCTTTTCTTTTTTTTGCATGATTGAATGGATCTTTATCTGATGAGTACTTGTCTACGTTATCGTGATCCATCGGACTATTCCACCACATGTATTCTTTATTACTCTTTTCAAGTTTGCTTATTTTAAACAAAAAGTTCTTGAAGTCTTTTTCTTCTTTAAAACTAAGGGATGTACTCATAACCATCTTCTCTTTTTACAATGGTGTAACTACCAGTCATTTGTTTTAAGTCTGTTATAGGTACTCCTTTGTTGTTGTAATAACTAATGAGTTCGTTTTTAAACTCCCATCTTTTTTGTTCATTTAATATATTGGCTGATTTCCAATACAAGGCGTTCCTTACGGTTCTCCAATCTATTAAATCAAAATTCCTAGTTAGCATTTGAAATTCTTTTCTTACGAAATCAAGTGCTAACTTAGGATTTGTTATGTTTGAATACTGGCTCACACTAACTTATTAAGTTGACTAAACGCATGCTTAACCCAGCTGTTAATGCTGTGGTGCAACATCTTATCAGATTTAGGATAATAAGTCATCTTATTACCGTTTTCTTTAAGAATAACTATACGAGTACCTTCATCTAACTCTTCAATGTGATAACCTTTAGCTCGCAATTTATCAAGTAGGCCTGACTCATAGAGCCTGCTTATACTTATGTGCCTCTTTAAAGCTTTGTGTTTACCCATACTCTTAAAGTCATTGTCTTCTTCCAGTACTTCTTCACGCATAACTTGAGTTATTCTATTTTGTATAGTAACTACTAATGCTTTGGCTTCTTCTAAGTTGTATGTACCTACAAGGTCACTACAATCAATTCTTTTTTCCATAGCTTTACTTGATTAGTCTACTATCTGATTTATTCTCTCCTGCTAAAAGTTTTCTGTACTGAGTAAAACCGATAAAATTTCCAGATTGTAAATCTTTATCTGAAGCAAATGCTAAATGCTCCATTGGCGACATGTGCCCTGATTCTTTAAGCATATCATGTAACTTAATATCAGCAGCATAGTCATCTTTACCTTCAAAGTTATTGTAAGATATTCTTGCACAGCGAGCAGCAGCAATCTTAACTTTTATCGTATCTCTATCCCAACTCGTCATCGTATCGATAATGGTCTGTAATCTTTCCTCATCAATTCTATCTCCAAAAGGAATATGCCACTCACCTGGTTGTAATAACTTTGGTGTTGAATCATTCAATGCATCCAATACTTTGTATGCAGCATCTTGAATGTGAATCTCTGCTTGGTCATGAGCTCTAAGAGCAATGAAGTTCTGCCATTCAGTTGCTGTAGCGATGATTTTATGATACATGAAAGGTTCAAGTAGTCTATTACAAAGTTGTTTAGTTAAGCCTATTTTAGATAAAGCGTTTGCTTGCTTTACAGCCTCATCTCTTGCAAGTAGCCAATTAGCTTTTAAAGACCATAGTTCATCTATATCTTCAAAGTACTCAGTACCCTGCATTCCTTTATGCTCTTTTTGGAAAGCTGTAGGAATAAAAGGATTAGACTCTACCATTTCTACCATCTTCTTAAAGGGTATTGCTCTACTACTCGCTGAGTTTCTACTGATAGCTCGATGAGTATTGAACTCAGCCAATACGATACGTGGTATAGTTATAACTAAACTTGTAAGTCTGTTACCACTTGTGTTAATACTATCTGCTATTACCTCAGCAGTAATGTTTGGATTGTTGTGTTTCATTTTATTTTTGGGTTTTAAATTACGTGTTAACTCTAACAATTCTTCACAGATTTCATTGAACCGTTCTTGTTTTTCTCCTGCATAAATGTTTGTAGAAATGTTAATAAATATGTATTCATCTTCCCAATCATTAAGCATAAACAAATCATTTTTCATAAGTTCAGCATCTGTTCGACCAGCTCTTAATGCTTCACCCATCCAACCAAACAATTCATCAATGAATGATTCTCTGTGTCTTATTGTCCAGTCAGATAATTCTTCTTGGAATATCTTTTTGTTGATCTTGATTCCATTAATGGAATCTTCAGTTAATTTATACATGGTATTTGTTTTTAAATTAGTGATGAGAGCAGGATTTGAACCTACATTCCACGTCTGGATTATCATATTTTGCTTCATGAGTTCCCCTCATTGTATTGCTTTTGGGTGCTACCCACGCCTTATACCTTCATTTATTTTCCACAAAAATGATAGCGTCTAACCAATTCCGCCACCTCATCATAAAAACAGGAAGCAACCTGTTCAGATTGTAAAGACCTTGCTCACCATCTTTCTTTTACATCCTATAACCCATGCCTTTTGGTCAATCTGTTTTGTCAGCACAATAGATACAGACACCCCTAATGTTGCCTCTTGATACTGATTTCTTCAAAAAGTTACTCATACACTTAAACATAACGTAATACATGTACTTTCACTCTTATCTTATAGTTTGAGGTTGAGAAGTCCTCTGTGTTGGTAACTACCTTCTCATTTTGTTAGTTACTTTTTAGATTATATTCCTTTCTCAAGGGAACAACACATTAGCACCTACAGCTTTACCTGTTTAGGTCTTGCTGAGAGCTCCCAATAGTGTCTGTGTATCTCCCGCTGTTCATTGATGATGGGCGGTACACATTTCAATCGTTTCTTTTCCCTTTAAACATTTCACGATTCACTAAGTAACATTTCTCATACAGTTACATCTATTCCTAATTGTAATTACAGGTATTTGCATTTCTCTATGGTGTATCTGTATTTCTACAACGTTGCTTATACCTTGAGTCTGTTCCTTAGTCCTGCTCCGTCCAGTGCCGTCTATTTCAAAGCCTGATACCTATGGCTTTACGGATAATTACAATCTTTACCATTTCTGGTAGGTTACAGTTTATTTATGTGAGGATAAGGGTTTTGCTCACAGCATTCTCATTTCAATATTACCGTTTGTTTATTCGTTAGCAGGGAAATGTTTTATTGTTCCATTTCAGTTAACTTTAATAGTAACACAGTTGCTATTAATGCTAACACTGTTAGTCCTTCTTCCATTAATACAACTCTAATTCACTAATGGTGTGTATATTAAGGTCTTTGCCTTTAACTTTGTATGTTAGCTTTCCGTTTTCTTCACAGTTGCAACTACTAACTCTTATTGTATCTAAGACTAGAACTTTTTGACCATGTAGTTTATGCTTTGGCATATCTCCTGGCTTAAATCTAAATGATTTTAACGGTTCATCTGTTGTTTCACAGCATGATGCTAGTAGGAACACTAATAGCAGTGATGATAGTAACGACCTCATTATTTAACGTTTATCATTGTTGATGAGTTCGAACCTAACACTGTTTTAGAATTATTACCATTCCATTTTTGAACTTTTAGGTACTCGATGTATAAAGGAGTTAGTTGCATTTGTTTAATCTTCATAGCTTGAGCTTGTGCTGACGCTTGAATAACAACTTCTGCTGAATCACCTTTAGCATCTGCAATTTTTCTACGTGCTGTAGACTCTGCTGTTAATGCTTTTTGATCTTCTGCTTGTGCTTCCTGTATAGATTTAGTTTTAAGTTCAATAGACTCTTTTAATGACTCCGGAGGGGTTATGTTAGTTCTTAATTGACCAACAGTAAACCATTTAGATACTCTTAAGTTACATTCAGCAATTATATTAGCTTCGAATGCTTGTCTGTGATTGAATATTGAATCGATCTCCCAACTGTTTGCTATATCGTTAACTGAAGAAGCAATTGCAGTCTTTAACCATCCTTGCTCAATAGCTTTAACACCTAATCTTAGGTTTGTAAACATATCTCCTATAGCTTCTGGCTTTAACGAGTAGTTGAAGGTAGGTTTAATCTCCACTGGAAAACCACCTTTAGCAATCACTTGTTGTACATCATACTCAATATGTTGTTGATAAGTTGGAAACTCTAAGATTTGTTCTGTCCAAGTGTTGTACATAACCCATCCTGTTTCATACTTGTAATCGGCAACACCTCTATCTGAACCAGTAAGGTTTACTTTGATTCCTTTGTATCCTGAATCAATTCTTTCTATTGCATAGGGTTGAGCTATGGATAAGATGCATCCTCCAATAATGGTAGCTACTAATGTAATTATAACACTGGGTTTAATTACTTTGTTTTTTCTACCATATTGGTCTGTACTTTCTTGATACTTTTCGCTTTTTGCGAACATTACTCCAGCAATAACTAAAGACGTAATAAAAATTAATAAGCTAATCATTTTCTTCTTTTTTTTTAAATAATTTAACAATTGATTCTGTGGCCCTTTTTGTGACCCATGCTGTTGCAATAATAACTACTATTGTTGACAACAACTGTAAGAAGTAAGGAGTTTCCCTACTAACTATATACTCACCGAACAGGCTCATCATTGTTGAGTATAATGCAATAACGATGAGCCATTTTATTCCTTTTTTAAACATAATGTAATCTTTACAATAATTGCCTATAATCACGTTTCTTTGGAACAGCTTCAGCTTCTCTTTTTTCTACAGTAGGGGAAGGTTTAACACCTCCTTTTTCCATACTCATAAGCTTATCTGCATTAGTAACTTTAAGAACTTCGTCTAACCTGAATTTTACATTTCCAAAAATTAATTTAGCATACTTGTTCCAGTTTGTTTCATCTGTAATATGTATGCTTTCTAACGTAAAGTAACCTCTTCCTCCGCAATAAATCATCTTCATAGCATTTGTTGCAGTGGCTTGGCTGTATAAACCTTTACCTACTATTGCAGTTTTTATATTAGGTTTAGCAGGTATCATAATAATTAAGTTTGCTTTTTTTATAAGCGACTCATCGTACTTACCACCTGTGTGTTCAAGGATTCTTAATCCTGAATGCCGGTCTAACTGGTTTCTTACAGCTGTAATATCATCTAAGTTTGCATTGTTTGACTTAGAGATGTAGACATTAATCATTGTCTTCAGCTTTATCGGAGAACCATTCTTCTTTAGTTTCCAGTGCAACTTTGATTTCAATGTCAGCTAATCTGATTTCCATTTTTAACTCATGGATTTGTTGAATCCAACGCTCTGCATTGAAGCTTTCATCTACCACTCTTAACGAAGTTGTGTTGTCTGGACCAATGTCTGTAAGGTTGGTCAACTCTTTAACAGCATTACGCTTGTTTTTTTCTAACTTTGCAATAAGTGTATCCATTTCGGCTGCACAATCATCCATTGCATTCTTTGCTCTTGCTGAGATTACAGCACTGTTATCTGCTGATAACTTTCTTTCTAACTTGTTCATTTTACGTTGGTTTTAAAGATTTTTTAATTCATTTCTTAATGCTTCTACATTAATTGAGATAGCAGTACACTGATCTTTCTTTGGCAAATATGCAAATGCTTCAGGAAAATGCTTTTCAACTTCTTTGAATGTTCCTAAGTTGATAAGTGTTGTATAGATTTTTGCTTCTAACTCATCAGCTTCTTCTTGTGCTTTTTCTTTAGCGTGTTTTGCTTTAGTTATCTTATCTATAGCATTTCCTTTAGGTGTGAAGTAAGCACCAGCTTCAGTTTGAGGAACGCTTTTATCTAACCATACTGTGTCATAACTATAAGTCCAACCTAACTTAATACTTGAACTTCTAACAATGTATTTAGGATACTCTTCAAACATTAATAAAACTGGTTCCGGAATAGTTTTCATGTACTCCTCTTTTATTATGTTATGATAGTCTTTCTTAAGATTAGTTGCTTTGTCTATTGCAGGTTTTGCTAATTTCTTAGAAATTGTTTCTGCAAAATATTTTGTGATTCTTGCCATGGGTTTAATGTGTATTGATGATAGTAACTAACCTAAGCCACTATCGATTAAAAATAAAGGGCTCAGCATTACGCTAAGCCCTATCTAATTACATTTTGCTAATAGCTTCTGAAGCATCATCAACATTAATTTGAGCTAACGTTTCCTCTAAGAAACCTAACGTCAAGTTATGGTCTTTAAGATCTTCTTGCGCTTGAGTTAGCGTATCTTTAGCTACGATTAACGCTTGTACATAACGTGTACGGTCAGTAATTTGTTTACCATGGTTGTACTTAGCATCTTCCAATGCAATGCTAGCATTTTCTACTGCATCCTCTAATGATATTACATCACCTTTCATGTTAGCGATTTGTACTTTCAATGCTGAGTCAGCATTACGCAACGTCTTAATTGCTTGTACTTTACTTGAGTCACCTGTTACTCTTGCTGTGAACTCGTCTACGAATGATCTTACTTTACTCATCTTTATTTTGGGTTTTAAAATTACTAAATTACTTATTCCTTTTTATTCTTTCAACTACAGTAGGAATATTAACTATAGTATTAACTAATTTTTGTTTACGCTTACGTTTAAGTGTAGGGTACTTACTTCTTTCTACAGTTTCTTTGAAGTCAGTCATACTGTAGAGAGGCATAGTATTATCAGATTTTATAACAGCGTCAAGGTTGATGATGTCATCACGTACTTCAGTGTAATCACTGTGTTTAAAATACCAATCATCTTCTGTGTCTTTAACACTAAAATTATAACCTTCAAGAGGTCCACCTAATGATTCTATTTGAACCCATTGTCCAAAGTACTTATCCATTTCACCATCAGGACACCAATGATCAGGTCTACCTACTTTAGGTTTATCAATAATCTTTACCCATTGACCTACCTTTAACTTAGGAGTAGTAGTAATATTAGGTGTTGAGTAACCATGCTCAGTTGACCATAGCAACCCTCTACTTCGTGAAACTATTCTAATGATTCCTTCATGCTCATTTAATGCCAAAGGACCATTTCTCTTGCACGTTTCTGTTCTACCGTCATAAGAGCATTTGTAAGTACCTTCTGTACCTTCAGGGAATAACCTTTCCACTTCTGCTAATTCTTTAGCGTACTTTTCTTCTAAAGGTTCAGCAGGAACAGGAGGTTCTACATCATCAGGATGAAACCCTTCACGCATGAGTTCTACTTCAGATTTTTTCCAATCATAAGAGCTGTTACCAAAGTGCAGACTCTTTGTACATATTACACTTCCAGAACCATTATCTATTTTAATCTTGATGTAATCACCTTTTTTATAGCAACCTGCACAACTAGGATTATCAACTAAAGCTTTAAGATACCTACCCACTAAAGACTTTTGTTCAGTTTCTTTAAGGATTTTAGCGTATTTGTCTACATCTTTGTTGTATAGCTGATAACTACCACCACTTGTGTAAACATAACCTATACTATTAACGTATATTTCAGACACATCTTTTTTTGTAAGCAGTGCTCTACTTCCCACAACAGACATAATCTCCATACCTGCCTTATACTTCTCTTTACAGATTTCTAATGGTGTTTTTTCTACAACCACTTTATCAGGATGTCCATCAGGTAAGAACTCTTGTATGATAGATAAGTCATTAAGTAAATTCCAATCTGTGACTATATCGTCAGCAGTGTATTCCTCTTGATACCTACCAGTACTCCATATTACGTTTGATGTAATGTATTTTCCATCTATGCTGTTTGGTTTTATAAACAACTTTGGAACATTCTTATTCTTATACCACCTACCTATTTGAAAAGATTTCTTTTTTAATAGAGTAACATCAAAAGGTCTACTCAATCTCTTATACTCAGCTATTTCTTCTTGTGTTGCAGCTCTTAGCTTAAGTTTGCTGTTGTAATTAACAGATGACCATCCGTTTGTGGTGCTTTCATTAGCATCTGTATCAGGATAAAAAGAATTAGAGTTAGAGTCTGTAGTTAATTTGTAACAGTGATTTACAGGTATTCCATCTTTTCCCCAAGTATCCTCACCAGTACACCCTGCTAACAACACTACATAACTTCCAGCAGGAAATACATTTGGATCTTTTGATTCAACAGTAGGTGTAGATACTATCTCAGCCCATTTACCTTTATCATAGATACATTCGACAAAAGCATGTCCATTTTTTTCTATGTTACCGTCGCTTTCATATATAGCATGGGAACCCTCATAAAAATTATCTGGATTACTTACCTTACACTTGTGTTTATCAGCTAAATGAGCACAATAATACTCTGTACCTTTAGGGTATCTTCTTCTTGCTTCTTCTAATAATTCTTCATTTGTCATAGTTCTTGAGCGTATAATCCGTTTAAGTCTTTGACTGTAACTTCAGTACCCCAATCAACTTTACTAATTTTACCAGAGTCTACATCTTTTTGTATTTTCTTACACATCTTTTCCATAGCTGCAGGTTTCATATTACCTTGACTAGATGGATCGTTGTTCCAAATTATGTAGATACCAATCATATAAACTTGTGAGCTATATGATTCTTGAGTACCATCAGGCAGCGTTATTGTTGCTGCCTGGTAGTATGTCCATTTATTTTTCTTTGCCATAACGCTTAATTTTTATTAGCCCCCAAAGGATTGATACTTCACTGTACATTGGTAAAGGATCTTCTTTAAGAGAAGGGTTTGTTTGATGAGTTGCAACCTCGTCTTCATTCTTTTTAATTAAATCGACTGCTTCATCTAAATCTTTTTTAGTAACTGAATGCATTGCTTTTTCACAAACTTCCTTACTTACTTTTAAAGGTTCCGGACTTCTTTTTTGTTCTATATCTAACGACAATTGTTCTGATTTATATACAGTTTCAACTTGCTCTGCTTCTTCAACATCATCTTCAACTTCAAGATTTGGTTTGTCAACCTCTTTAAGAAGTTTCATGTTTTTTTCATGAGCTTTCTTTTTAATTTCTAGGTTGTACTCTCTCATTGCATATATCACATCGTCAACCATTTCATTATCAGGATCGCGTGCTACCCAAAGGTATGTTTTTGGTGCAACTTTTTCACAACATAGTGTTGAAATGATATGAGTTAGTGAGTTAGATAACTTCATTTCTTTTGATGGACCGTATAAGGAAACTTTCGTTTTACCATCAGCCAATTTTTGTATTGACTGTAATACGTACATGACTCTACTCTTGTAGACTTTATCTGTTTTTGTTGCCATAACTATATAGTAATTAATTTTGTTCTTTGACTCTCTTCTAATCTTAACTCAGTACCACTCTTGTGGTAAAACTTAGGAGTTATTCTAAAGTAACCTTGTCTGGATACTTCAATGTTAATGTGTGACTCTAATGAGGCTACATGTTTTTCTACTTCGACTACACTTGTAGTTCTTTTTTTCTTAAATCTGTTTTTCATGGGTGAAAATATTTAATTGTTTACTCTACGTTACCACTTTGGTAATCGTTTAATTCTTTGACTTGAATCTCCAAGTCATCTGTCATTTTATATAGGGCTTCGACATCTTTAACTAAAGTATCGTGTAACCCAAGGCTGTAAATGTATTCAACTAAAGATTGTGGATCTTCTTTGTACATGTCAGCGTAAGTTGTTTCCGGAGCTTGTATAACGAAGTGCATGAAAGGAGCATATCGATGTATAAGATACAGACTGATGTATGATGATAGTAACGACCACTCGGAGCCATTACGATTTACAAAACACATAGGGTTGTTGATACCTTCTCTAATGTCAAGAGTAGCTAATTCTTTTTGCCCTGTTACGTTGTAATAAAGTTTACTGTAATCCATTACCAATTGTTTTTATTACGGTAAGCATCTAATGCTGATTGATAGTTATAAGCATAGAATGTTTGACCATCAATTATGTACTTGTGCTTTTTGAATTTATTCATCTTCGTTCATTTTTACACTAAGCCAGCTTTCAAATTTTGTTGCTGTATCTTGAGGTTCTTCAACGAATGAGTAAATATAATCTTCTAATTCTTCCATAGCTTTATTGCAGAAGTTTGCACTTTCTTCTAAAGAGGATTGCTTTGATCGATACATTTTAATCTTCTCATCCATGATAGATACTATGAAGTTATTTTTACCTTCTGTTTTCATAGTTACTTTAAGACGAGCTTTTTCCAATCTTTCAATACCTTTTTCGTATGCTTGTTGACCTTCAGTTATGTTAACTATTTCAGCTGATAGTTGCTTCTTAGCTTTAGCCATAACATCGAACTCTATTGACTTCGCTTGTTCTATAGCACCTACTATTTCTGATTCAATAAAGCTAACAAATCTTGATGTGAACTCATCTAATGTTTCAGTATCATCACCTGTTTCATCATACTTTTTACGTCTTTGTTCATTACTAAGAACATTGTAAGCATGTTGGATTTCTCTGAATTTATCTTGATTCCCTCCTTTATCAGGATGATGCTCTTTGACACCTTGTCTATGAGCTTTTTTAATTACATCTTGGAGAGCATCTTTTGCTACACCTAAGATTTCATATAAGTTTTTCATACGCTTAGTTTTAATCTTCCATAAACGGAATA